>PVBE012427484.1_pt1 | contig 35782 bp, 19 predicted proteins | sample 1631181 | NCBI WGS metagenome assembly PVBE01 (sample SAMN08397723, study PRJNA350692) | Marine metagenome, whole genome shotgun sequencing project. | isolation source: water | place: Pacific Ocean | collected 2012-04
CGTAGCTGAGGTAAAATATTAATGTTTGCTATCTACATTACCTTTGTTGTTGTCTATATTCAATTCTAGAGTTATCAATAAGTTTTAAAATGGATAGGAAATTTAGTCTTGCATGTTTGACTATATTTAGTTCTCTAAGGGGGTATTTAATAGTAGTTATGATCATACTCTATTCTCAATTGTTAATTTATTAAATTTGACTTCAGTAATCAATGTACATTGGGTGAGTAGGATATCCTTATACTGTGTTATGTCCATGGTCAATATTATATTACGGTGCAATTAAGCGTTCTATTATGCGTTTTTATCTATTGTATATACATGAACTTATAATTTGTGATGATAATGTAGTGTCTTAATATGTCAAATTTAGATATAGTATTTAATTTTTATACCTATATTTTCTAATTCGTGGGCGTTATACATGGTGTTTAGATGTTTAAAATAAGCTGTTAAAAACGTAAATTATCTGTTGTATTAAAATGTCATCTATTAAGTAATACTTCTACAGTATTGAATTTTGAATTACAGATATTGTGAGTGAATAATAAAATCAATTCTAATGTTTTAGAAGCTTGAATAGTTTTATTAAGTTTATACGATTATTTGATAACGTGTATTTATGATATTAGTATGTATAAAATTGCAATGTTGAAAGGTTCAATCTGTCGTACAGATTGAGATCATAGTTGTTTGATTCTATAGTTATTATGTTTTGATAAGCTTGTCTAAAGAAATATTTTACGACTAGTTTTCTTGTGCATAGCAATATTAATGTCATTAGATATGAGTAACATTATACTAACTGTTATATTTTGCTATAGTAGTATATTCTCAGGTATAAATGTAGTTTTTAAAGTTTAAGATTTCGTATCAAGGTTTTAATAAGAGTCTAATTTATAAATTGAAAATATAGGCTATTTTTTAAATTCTTAGTTCTGTGATAGTATGCTTGAATTAGGAAGTACTAATTATAGTTTAAGAAATAAAGCGTTAATTTTGAAATATTACTTAGGTAGATATGTGGTAAATGTATTTTTTATTTTGTAGAAAGTTGTGGGATTATAACAAATGTAATAAATTTATTTTGAAATAGGATAAAATATTATTTTTTTAGAATATTATTATTTTTTATGGTCAATTATCATATTGCACGATGGATTATTGTAGTGTTTTTCAATATAATAGTGGTTCTGGTATGATTTTTGATAATGTGATGTATTTTCTATATTTTCGTAATTATATATCTATTAAAAATATTTTGATGAATAATCTTTATAGCCATTACTTCATATACGATAAGGTTTTTTTATGCAAGTTCCTTTATATAGTGTATGGATCATATTAATGCTATTTTTTATTTAATTGTGAATGACTGAAATTGTGATTTTGGCTGATTTATCTTATAGAAAATAATTTGATTCTGAATGTTGTTCATGTATTTTACCGAATTAGTTTATTTCTGTTGTTCTTTTCAAATGTTACTGAAATGTTTTTTTATAAATATTAAGTGCTTAGTAGTAGTTTGTGGTTCATATTTTAATATTATTGAATTTTAAATGCGTTTGTATAAAGAATATACTCTTTTTTATTTTGTGCTTTATATCTAATAAAATGCGTTAATGTCACATTAAATGGTGGTAAAATTGCATTTATCTTGAATGTTACATGGTATTAGCAATTGTATATGAGTTACTATTTTTGAACAGTGTTAAACTTTGTTATAGAATTTTAATGCGCACATAGATTGATCTTATGTGTGTGGTGTTAATAATATAGCTATCTTTTATAGTTATGTTAATCAATCATGATGACAGATTGCAATTTTAGAGCATCATATAGCTGCGTAAGGAGTGTTCTCAGGCTTAAATTGTCTTATGTGAAACATAATATTTAATTTTAAATTTTACTAAAATTACCCTAAATGGATGTATTTTACACTTGCATTATAGTTAATTGCGTTATAATGATACATTAACTATAGTACTATTTTATTTTTGTCAGGTTGTCTTTGTCTAAATAGCATCTCGCATAAATTTCATAATTTGACAATCAATTTTGTGAATTGTTGAGAATGTTATTAATATTATCAAGTTTACTTCTTAGATAATTATGGAGGGTTTTTTAGTAGAATTTTTGTTATTATAAATATGCTTATAAATTAGTTTTTACTGTCTAAGTGAGAAAATATATATTAAAGAATATAATGTTTGTTTACATTTTAACAAATATTTATATCTTTAGCTAACTTCTCTCATATATGAGATATTTCGTTTGCAAAAAACTTTCGCGATATGCTATTCCTTTTTTAAGAAAATGTTAATTTCTTTGTGATTTGAATGAACTGTCAAGCTGTTGTAGAGATTTTATCTTTCTGGTTAGGTATTTTTACATAAAATATTACACTAGATTAGTTAAAACGATTAACATTTTCATGTAGCGGTTATATTAATATGGTAAATTTGTTGTTCATTGTGATGAAGGTGTGCTATTTTAGTTCAAGTAAATTATGCAGTTTTAGAACTACACTCTTTTAATTTTGAGCGAAGGTTAGAATATTTGTATTTTAAATTTAATCTCATATGTGTTTTATTTAAATTACAATATTTACAATGTTATGCCGTGTTTTCATTAGTTTGCTCGAAGTAAGGTTTATTCAAAAGAGTAAAGACCTAAACATTCTTTTGTTTTTTCTATTTTTTCTTTAGTGAAAATTTTAATTTAAGAGTGTTTATATATTTTAATTTATATAACTTTCTTCATGTTTAATTATATGACTAATTATCTGTATATTCCGATATTTTGTTGGCATGTCTAATTTTTAAATGATATAATTTAATAGTAGGTGAAATTTTATGACAAACCTAAATATTTGTACCATGCTGTGGATTTTGAATCTTATATATTTGGTTAATTGTTACTCATTTAAACAATTCTCATAACTACTTTATTCGATACTAGTGTAATTACAATATATGCTGATAATTTTATTTTATAACTTATGATAGGACAAAAGGCTGCATCATTATCCAATGATAAATGTTCCTTGCTAAGTTTTTTTATTTTTTAATCAGAAAATTACTCTTTTAGTCGTTTATGAAGACATGGTCTTTTGTAATACTTAAATACCTATTTATAATGATGTACAATATTGCTAATTATACTCTTATCAAATGTTTTGAATAGTATAGACGGCATGGTGATTTTGGTGATTGATAAGCTTTTTATGTCTTAATACTAACATGTAAAAGTATTGATAATCAGTTTAAAGATAGATTCAGAATTTAGTATTCTAGGTATTTAGATTCTAGTGAGCTTTGTATAGCAAAATTACTGTTTACTCATATTTGTAAAACCCTTACATTATTACTTCTGATTTTAATAAAATTACTCGCTATGGTGATGCTTACATTGAATTTGCTCATAAAATGCTTATGCTAATTTGTATTAGTAATTGCGAAGAATATAATTTTTTATTTATAATAATTTAACATTATTTTATAATTGTTAATGTTTTAAATTAAGTGAGAAATTATTGGATGGTTTATGAGATATATTGTGTCTGATGTAGCTACGTACATGTTATTGCTGTTAGGTTACGCATTTTAATATAGTCGGATCTGTTTATTGGTAATGTATAAATATTTATAATATAATTAGATGAGATCGATTGTAGTGACTTTAAAATATTGAAATCGTGATATTTTGTAGTGCTGTTTTTTGGTGCATTTTTCAAGAAAATATATGTTTTTGGGAGTTATGAAACTATACTTTAAAAGCGCTGATAATAGCCGATTGTGTGACATCACTATTGTTTTAAATCATATGGCAACATGTTAGAAATTTGAATGTCAATGATTAGTTTGAATTGAATGTATACTATAATTATCATAGTGGTTGAATTAATTGTAATTTTATATGGGGTAAACATTTGAGTTTTAAGATCAAATAAAAAACTATGAATGATGTAGCTGTAATACCAAGAGATTTGATATCGTGCTAAGTGTATATATTATGGTTAAGTGTCTGTTGTAGGCAGATATGAATTTGCCCTTGAGTTGGGTTGATTATAAGTACTGTAACGCATAGTTTTAGTTATGTTATTGAGTATTATTGAAAAGCCTATTGTTGTGAACAGATTTTTATTGTATATAAGATATTAAAAATTACATACATTTGGATAATAATAAAGTCTGGAGAATAGTATTTTAGATACGTTGATTGATTTTTTTTTTGCTTTTAAAATCTCTTGTTGCATTGATTGAATGCTTGACCTTGATTTTTAGATATTACAATTTTGGTATATATTTTACTAATGCTACCACTTAACGTGCTACGTTTTATTGTCGTGCTAAATTTTGACGTATAGGTGTAAAAAAGTGAGACAATAACTATATGCTGTATATCAAATCTTGATTGAGATATCAGAAGCTTTATTTGTATAGTTTTTAGTTCATAATAACTGTTTCTTTTCCTTCATTGCATATTCCAGTAAGGTTTGTTGTTCTTTCATAGGTTAAATATATGGTTTAAAAGTAGATAAAATGTTTTAGCATATATATATTTATGCGCGTTTTTGCGTTAATTGATATATTGGTTAAAATATTTTAAAAGATGTTATTAATTCAATTGATAGGTAATTTGATTTAAAAGGTATTTTATAGATATTTAAAGTATAAATGTATACAGCAGATGATGTAGTCTTTACAATCTATGGTATTTAGAGTGCTTTAAATTAGTATTTAGTTTTATAAAAATCTAATGCAATTATTAATATTGTATTTTGTGATAAGTTTTGTAGAATTGCTGTCAGGTTATTTTAAATATAACAACTATATTGTGCTATAGTAAACATGTCTTGTTAAAATTGAACATTTATGGTGTATATACAGTTAAATTTTTCTTGTAAGAGTGAATGAATGTTGCGTAGTTTAAAATGTAGCACAGGTGCTAGGAATGGAAATTAAACATGTATGTAATTATTCTAATCTTTCCTTTGCTAGAGACTTCATTCAAGAAAATGTACTAATAAATTGACTTTACTCAATCAAGGTAGAATACATGTAATTGTATCTACTTAGAAAGGTTTGTAAGCTATACAGTCTATTTTTGAGGTTCGATGGGATATGACTCTGCATTACCTAGTGTATAAGGTGAAATTATATTGATTTGTGTTTTGCAGCCAAGAACAGAAATCCTTAGTTTACTAAGTTGATGGAGTCCATGGTATTCTAACATCGATTTGCGAGGTCAGTAGTTATGTAGTAATGAAGTTTTCTTATTGAAAAAACAAAGTGTTGTATAATGATTTCTACAGTACAACATAAGTAAGTGTCTGTCATTCTTTACAAAAAAAAGAATGGAGTTGCGGTGTTCTCAGGTATGCAGTATTAAATTACAGGAGAGCTATTTTTCAATAAAAGTATTAAAGCGTCTATTAAAGTTTTCAACACGACCTGCTGTATCAATAATTTTTTGCTTGCCTGTATAAAATGAGTGACAGTTACTGCAAACCTCAACTTTCAAGGTATTGGCTTCTAGAGTAGAGCCTGTTTTAAACGTGAATTCACATGTGCATGTCACAGTAATCGTATGATATTTAGGATGGATGTCAGTTTTCACAGAAGTGACCTCATCAAGCAGCTAATAATGGATGGCTTCCTGTACTAAAGATAAGAATACCATAATTATATATCACAAAGTATCGGATCTTATGCTAAATAGCAATATAGTGAATAAGTATAGTTATTTGTAGATTTAAGAAATCAATCTTTCATGATATTAAGTATTTTATTTTCAATATCATCTGAATTTTATTCATATTGACATTATCCTCAAAAGATAGGTAGTTACTTGTTTGTAATATACTGAATAGTAATTTTATACTATATGTAATAATTTTAATTAAAACATTAATTTTAATTTTTTTAGCTTTTAGCTTGTACTTCAACCTTATAAATTACAAAATAACAGTTAGTATAAAATGGTTATCAAATCATTCCTTTGATAACGTATATTAAAATGAAAAAACGTGAACTGTTGCTATTTAGTAGAATTGTTAAAGTATGATACGGTATTCAGAATATGCTTAATTTATGTGGTAACGATTGTAATGTTCAGTTGACAAAGGAACAGCATGAATGATTACAGTAGATTTACGCTTGTTATACTTTAATAGTTGATGGATTACTAAGCTTCATTGTTAATTTATGAGATATTAATTTATATTCATGACTATCTCATGATTTGTGGAAAGTAAAAACTATTAATTGTCAGAATTGTAAAATAGTATTGTAATAAAACATATTTATGTGATTTTAGTATTCGAGTTGATTACGTCATGCAAGTGATTGGTAGTAAATTTGTTCTATACTGAAAATATTAATTGTGATATTTCTAGTGTATTTATTGATATTAGTTGTAAATTATACAGGTTTATTATAATATTTTAATATACATACAGATGGTTAGGTCGTTTACATCTTATCTTAAAATGCTGTGTTTTTGCTAAGCGTTATATTAAAGGATAAACTACAATGCTAGTAAAAATTTATATTATGATGAATGTGCTAGACATAGATGTCAGTAATATGTTGTATAGTTGAATCTTGTACGTATAAAATAAATTGTAGGAGATTGGATCGCGAGTATTGTATGAATTTATATGACTAGACTGATAAACTTCAGTGAAGTAGTGTTAATTAGTAAATCTGTTAACTTACAGTTTTACTAGCTATTTTTCATTTACAATTTAAAAACTTGTTGTATTAAATCATTTTGATTATGAATGGAATTTTTTCTACTATCATAATCATAAAGTTGACAACTAAAGCCAAGATATCGCTTGGCAAACGTAATTTATTAAGCTATTCTAAAAACGGATGTCTGTTTTATTCAAATTAAAAGATCACTTTAAGGAAAACCAGTTATATCAAAGCAGAACTGTTGCTGCAGCGGTTGTTGTACTTTTGCTATTTTTGACATTAATTAGCCGATTAGTCTATTTGCAAATTTATCAGCATACTCTGTATGATACACTTGCTAGTAATAATCATGTTCGAGTTATTCCCATTTCAGCAAATCGAGGGTTTATTTACGATCAAAACGGAATTCTTTTGGCAGAAAATATTCCAATTTTTAGCCTAGAGATTTTTATGAGTCGCGTAGTAGATTTAGATGATACTATAGCCAAATTGGGGACTGTTGTAACTATTACTGAGGATAATATTAAAGCTTTTCAAAAACAGCTTAAATATAAAGGTCCTTATGAAAACATCCATATTCGTTCTAATTTAACAGAGGAAGAAGTTGCACGTTTTTCGGTTGAAAAATATCAATTTCCTACTGTTGGCCTTACTGTAAAATTATCTCGCTATTATCCACATGGCGCTACATTTGCTCATGTTTTAGGTTATATTGCTCCTGTCAGTGACTATGATCTCTCAAAAATTGATGCCCTTAAGTATCGTAGTACGCAACAAATTGGTAAATCTGGTATAGAAAGAAGTTACGAGTCTATATTACACGGTAATGTAGGGTATGATCAAGTAGAAGCAGATGCTAGAGGCCGAGTTATTCGAACTATAAGTACCACATTACCAATACCTGGTGAGAATATATATTTAACCCTAGATAGTAGACTCCAAATAATTGCTGATAACCTCCTTAAAAATAAGCAGGGCGCTATAATTGCTGTCGATACAAGAACTGGCGGTATCCTTGCACTGGTAAGTAAACCAAGTTATGAACCAAATCTTTTTATGCAAGGAATTGATCGCAAAGCGTATAATGCAATACAGAATTCAAAAGGACTACCTTTATTTAATCGAGCTATTCGTGGACAATATCCACCAGGTTCTATTATCAAACCTTTACTTGGCCTTCAGGCGCTAGAACATGGCATAGTAACATCAACAGAGCAAATTTACGATCCAGGTTATTATCAGCTTCATGAAAATGGTCGCTTATTTAGAGACTGGAAGCCTAAAGGTCACGGATTTATTAATTTAGAACATGCAATAGCAGAAAGCTGTACAACTTTTTTCTATTATATCTCTGATAAATTAGGTATAGAACGCATTCATGACATTTATCATCGCTTTGGGTTAGGTATTCCAGTAGGTATTGATATTGGCGGTGAAGCGTATGGAATTGCTCCATCTCCTACTTGGAAACGTGAATTTAAACAGATTGATTGGTTTCCAGGAGAGACATTAATTACAGGGATAGGGCAAGGATACACATTAGTTACCCCATTGCAAGTAGCAAAAATAGCAACTACTATTGCTAATAAGGGACGATGTCCACAACTTACGCTGTTACGTTCAATTCAAAAACAAAATTCCGAGCATATGATACAACCACTTCCATTTAAATCTATGGTAGAACTTAATCATGAAAAATATTGGGATATTATTATCCGTGGTATGGAATTAAGCGTAAAAGACCAACGTGGTACAGCACACCAAATTTATAAATCTAATAATTTACGTATTGCTGGGAAGACAGGTACTGCACAGGTATTCAGTCTAAAGCAGGATGAAAAATATGAATGTGAAAATTTACATAAGCGTCTTAGAGATCATGGTTGGTTTATGGCGTTTGCACCTATAGAGGATCCTGAAATTGCTATAGTTGTTATCGTAGAACATGGTAAAGGAAGTTCAGTGATAGCGCAGGGTATTTTAGAGGAATATTTTAAAAAACAGACACATGGATAGAATAATTAGTTTATTTTTTTTTCGACCACAATCCTTCAGCTTATCTATTAGGCGATCGTATTTTTTGGCAAGAATACATATCGATTGGCAGTTGTTAACCTGTATTTTGCTTCTTTTTACTCTAGGGTTATTTATTCTATACAATGTGAAATTAGATGATATGCATATTCATAAACAGGTATTAAGACTATGTATTGCTAGCGTTATGTTGTTTTGCGTTGCTCAAGTTCCTCCTCGCATTTTTAAAACATTGGCACCTTGTTTTTACTATATGACACTTATATTGCTTTGCTTGGTGCTGAGTGTAGGAGATATTAGTAAAGGTGCACAGCGATGGTTAGATCTTGGTTTAATCCGCTTTCAGCCTGGCGAACTTATGAAGTTAGCTGTACCATTGATGGTTGCTAGATCGTTATCTCCTCATATATTACCTCCTCCAGCTAAATCTTTATTTTTACCGGCTTGCTACATTGTATTGCCTATTATTCTAATTGTGTTACAACCTGATTTAGGGACTGCTATTTTAATTGGTAGCTCTGGCTTTTTTGTTATATTTTTCGCAGGTATAAGCTGGCGTTTCTTAATTATATTAATGGGATTAGGTATTATTTGTACACCACTTTTTTGGCTTATGCTGCATGAGTATCAACAAGATAGAATATTTACCCTAATGCACCCTGAGCGAGACCCATTAGGGTGTGGTTATCATATTATTCAATCTAAAATTGCTATTGGGTCTGGTGGATTATATGGAAAAGGTTGGTTAAATGGCACACAATCTCACTTTGAGTTTTTGCCAGAACGCACTACAGATTTTATTTTTTCTGTTTTTAGTGAGGAATTTGGTTTTTACGGTGTTTTGATACTGATAACTATATATTCCATAATTATCATTCGAGGCTTATATATTGGGGTTCAAGCTCAAGATACTTTTTGCCGCTTATTAGTAGGTAGTATTATTATGACCTTTTTTATACATGTTTTTGTGAATATTAGTATGGTTAGTGGAATATTACCCGTTGTTGGTATTCCACTGCCATTAGTAAGTTATGGGGGCACTTCTTTGGTGACCATCATGATGAGTTTGGGTATCATCATGTCTGTACAAACACATCGAGCTTTAGTAAGGAAATAATGTATATATTAGTTAAGGTTGTTTTATGAGAAATGATAGAATATTAATAGCAATATTTTTTTTAGTTATTTTTGTTGTTTTACCGCAGATAGCATCTGCACATCTTTCTGGACGTAAAGAGGTACGAAGTTTTATTCATACTATGGTTTCTAAACATGGCTTTAATCTTCAACGTCTAAATGAATTATTCCAACAGTTAGAATCCTCTGAAGAAGTCCTTAAACAAATTTCTAAGCCCTTTGAAACTGTTTCTTGGGGTCGTTATCGTCGATTGTTCCTAACTAAGGAACGCATTAAAGAAGGGGTAAATTTTTGGCAAGCTTATCAAAAGACATTAGAGCATGCTGAATACCAATTTGGTGTCCCGATAGAAATCATCATCTCTGTTATTGGGATTGAAACCTTCTATGGTAAATATGTAGGACAGTATTCTGTCCTACAATCTTTAGCAACTCTTGCTTTTGATTATCCTAAACGGTCGAAATTTTTCTTAAATGAATTAGAGCAATATTTGCTATTGACTAGAGAGCAACAATTGCCTGTTGAATTGATGAAAGGTTCCTATGCTGGTGCAATGGGTGCTTCACAATTTATTTCAAGCAGCTATCGAAATTATGCCATTGATTTTGAAATGAAGGGGAAAGTTGATCTAACTAACAGTATTCCAAATGCGATTGGTAGTGTTGCTAATTATTTAAATGCCCATGGGTGGAAAACACAGCAATCTATTGTCCATAAAGCAACAAAAGAAGGTGAAAAATATAAGAGTCTTCTAATTCAAAATGTGAAACCGACTGTTACTATTAGTGCACTTGCACAATATGGTGTGCATTGTATGGCGAATACACTTCAAGATTCGAATACTTTAGTAGTATTTTTAGAGCTGGATAATGCGGGTATAAAAGAATATTGGCTTGGGAGAGATAATTTTTATGTGATCACGCGTTATAACAACAGTGTAAATTACGCTATGGCTGTTTATGAATTAAGTCAAGCAATTAGCAAAATGCTTAATCGCTGATCTTTAATATTCCGTTCGATTTATCATATTTTATATTGAAATATTAAGAAGGCTGATACTTAAATTGTATCGTTGTTGCATGGTAGTTACTGAGTTTATGACAGTAGGTGGTTGTGTTTTCAGAAAAAATAACATTTTCAGATGTTTTTGTATTGGTAAACTTCGTTTTATATATTGTAGTTTTTATAAAAGCTCGGTAGTAATAGTTATATAAATTTTGCTATCGAATAAGTATTAAGATGCTTATCTAGACTGTTGTTGTAAAATTGTAATTTTTCAAAGGTTCTAATATTTTAAAAATCCTGATATGGTTAACTATATTATTAATATAATAGTTGGTTTCACAATGGAGTTTAAGACTGTCTACCTACAAATAATGTAAATAAAAAGTTGCTTGAATATTAACATTGTTTAATTGTAATATCTGAGTATTCATATTGTATACTGCATAATTTAAATATATTCAGATCAATTGGTAATTATGTAACGTAAGTTGTCGTTAGTGCGAATGATAGATTTAGGTAATGATTGTAAATCATAGTGAAAGTCATTATTCTAGCTGGTATTTTAAAAAATGAAATATTTTCCGGATGGAAAAATTACTATTAGATTATGATAAGCAGTTTAAAATGAATAGTACAAATAGGCTAAAGTTCTTGATATTTTAAAGTTTGGCTAAATATTTCATGGGTTGTAAGTTTATATCGTTTTAAGTTAACTGTTAAGCCCTGTCTTTAATTGATTAGCTAAATGTTAAAATATAACTTTACATACAGGATTTAAGCTGTTGCGTGTTTAAATATTCTAGTAGTGTTTAGAAATAGGTCGTGTATGCAATGCAGGAATACTTTTTTATCTGTTTGATTTGATGTAAAGGGAGAAATGTAGAACATGTTAGAGATTAAACTTTTAAAAAGTAATATTAAAAAAGTTGCTGATAGCTTAAAATTACGTGGTTATCTATTAGATGTTTCGACTTTTCAGTTATTAGAAAATCAACGGAAAGTACTTCAAACACAGACGCAGCATATACAGTGTGAGAGAAATAAATGTTCAGATGCAATAGGGCATGCTATTGTTAAAGGAAAATCAGTAAAAACTTTATTAAAGAAAGTATCAAATTTATCTGAAATTTTAAAAGCAAAGGAAGTTAAGCTACAAATTTTACAAAGAACAATTCAAGATTTGTTGTTGACTATTCCAAATATTTCACATAAAAGTGTTCCAATAGGAAATAATGACTCTGATAATTTTGAGGTCCGTAAGTGGGGAGAGCTACCAGACTTTAAATTCAATCCTAAAGAACATGACGAGTTGGGAATGGCACTTAATGGTATAGATTTTGAAAGTGGAATAGCAATTTCAGGTTCTCGATTCGTTGTGCTAAAAGGACAGTTAGCTCATCTTCATCGTTCTTTAGGGCAATTTATGCTTAATTTACATATACAGCAGCATGGATATGAAGAAGTCTATGTGCCTTATCTAGTAAAATCAGACTCTATGTATGGAACAGGACAATTTCCTAAGTTTGAAGCAGATCAGTTTTGTACCAGGGATGGAGATTATTGGCTGATCCCAACGGCAGAAGTGCCGGTTACCAATTTGGTTCGAGAGCAGATTATAGATGCTAAGCAGCTTCCATTAAAATTTGTTTGCCATAGTCCTTGTTTTAGACGTGAGGCAGGTACCTATGGTAAAGATTCTAAAGGAATGATCCGACAGCATCAATTTGAAAAAGTTGAATTGGTTCAGATTGTTAAACCTGAATCTTCATATGAGGCACTAGAGGAGTTAACAAGTCACGCTGAAATCGTATTGCAACAGCTTAATTTACCATACCGAGTAGTTAACCTGTGCACTGGAAATATTGGATTTTCAGCTGCTAAAACATATGATATTGAAGCCTGGATGCCCGGGCAAAATCGTTATCGTGAAATTTCTTCGTGTAGTAATACAGAAGCATTTCAAGCACGACGTATGCAGACACGGTGTAGATATGGAAATAAAAAGCCGGAATTAGTTCATACTCTAAATGGCTCTGGGGTGGCAGTAGGACGTGCATTTATAGCAGTTTTGGAAAATTTTCAGGACGAAAAAGGTCGAATTCATATACCAAAAGTACTACAGCCTTATATGAATGATTTAAAAATAATTGACTAATAAAAAAACTAATAGTTTTATGCTTGAAAGTATCTTGATAGTAGTTGACTGAGAGCAAAATACAATGAAGTATACAATAGTGTCTATAATATTATTTTGACCTGTAGAATTAATATCAGGCTATTTTAGTAAAAAATAGTTTATACTTTTTATAATAATCAAGATAAGTTGGTAGTTTTAACGGGATAAACTAAATTAGTAGTTAGGCCTGTACAATTTTTAAAACACACATTAAAATATCTAGAAAATGGACTTTTGTAATGCACATGAACTTGTTTTGTGCATTAAGGAACTTTAAAACAAATAGTGAAGTTGTTAGTCAAATATTTATAATATGTATATTAAATTTGTTAAATAGAGTTTTTGACCATATTGTGGTTGCATAGAAGCAACTTTATGCAGTGAAGTGAGTTGATAATGTGCTGAATATGTATTGGGTCATTATTTTTGATAGTTGGTTAAAATTATTTGGATAATGGATGTTTTAGAAAGCTATGTAAGTTGTTATAAAAGCTTATTGTTGCGTTATGCGTGTAGCAAATTGTATTTACCGAATGAAAAAAGGTATTAGATATTCACTGAATTTTGTACTGAAACATAGCTTACTCTATCAGAGTCAGGCAGTTTTAATTAAAGAATAATTTTAGTGAGTTTTACCAAACTCATTGTAAAATAAAATATCAAGGATCCATTGTTGTTATCTTTTAAGATACACAGTTAGTTAATTGCTAAATCGTATGTGTATTAGGTTAATACCAAATTTAGTCTTGCTATTCACGGTGTTTTAAAATTTTGCATTTTCTTATGTAATAGACCCTGGTAATATATTTTAAGATAGGTTTTATCAAAAAACATATGACTGTTATCTTCTTGATGTTTTCTAAGTTTTAAAGCTCACCTGTTTATGTTAGGATATAAGTTTTAGTGTGGTTTTAACGAAAATGATATTAAGTTTATATTTAAGATTAGCAAGCTTGCTATTTTAGAGCTAAGGATCAGATTCTTTTGAACTATATAATATATAATATATATATCAAGTAATGCTTTAGATAATGTAACATAAGCTAAAAATAATCGATAAAATAGACAAAAGAAAATTTGTACTATATATATGCCACTTTAATCACTATGAAATAATATACTTAATATCAATATTGGAAATGACTTCTTATCACATTTAAAAAAATCATTTTAAAAAACGCATATGCGCAATTATTATAAATAACCGAAATTATTTTGTAATGGTGATATTTGACAATTTAGGGAATAAAGTTCTGTACCTGTAAAAGATAATACTATTTTCTTAAAAAATATCAAAAATACTTTAATAGATACAGTTTGATTGCGTAATACATATATGTGAAAATATGGAATAAATAGTAGTACTATCTACCTGATTACATTGTGAGTAATCTTTGTAATAAATTTGTAAATTTTACAAAATTATTTTATTTATAGCATAGGTTTAATATATCCATATTCTTTTAAGTTTTGTTTGTCATTGTGGGTTAAAATGGGCATGATATCATTTTTTTAAGTTAAATATTCTTTTAGGTATTTTAAGTTATGTCAAGTAGGACAATATTCCCTCGGTATTCTATTGAAATAAATAATAACTACTAATTTTAATTAAAATTTACAGTATTATTTGCAATAAAGATGCCAGCTAGCTTACTTTAAATAATTTATAGTTAAAAGGAACTTTAACATAAAAGATAGAACCATATTTTATTTTTAGGTCAGCTATTTAATAAATTTTAATATAATAAATAAACCTTTCTGCTTCATATTAAATATCTACATGTTTAACTTCTAAAGTTTAGCTTTATTTAGCAATGTACTCGTCTATGTTGTATGCTAATACATATTAATAGATGCAATAAGCAGTTTTATTTGCGATATCTAATAAATTTGACATGTTAACATTAAGTTGCTATTTAAATGGCTGTTTGTTATCAAGTCCTACAGTCACTATGGTAATAGCATTTTTGCGTTAATTAAAGACAATTAGGCTTAAAACATGGAATATGCATATCCGGCAAAAAAAGTTGAAGAAGTAGCTCAAAATTTTTGGAAAACTCACCGATCTTTCCATTCTAATGAATCAACAACCAAGGATAAGTACTACTGCTTGTGCATGTTTCCGTATCCAAGTGGAAATATTCACGTTGGACATGTACGTAATTATACAATTGGAGATGTTATTTCTCGGTATCAGCGTATGTTGGGTAAAAATGTTCTACATCCTATTGGATGGGATGCCTTTGGGTTACCTGCAGAAAATGCCGCTTTACAAAGGAAAGTTTTACCAGCCCAATGGACTTACCAAAACATTGTTAAAATGAAATCTCAACTACAGCAATTGGGATTCGCATACAACTGGGATAAAGAATTTGCAACTTGCCAACCTGATTATTATCGTTGGGAGCAATGGTTTTTTATTCGGTTATTTGAAAAAAAGTTAGTTTATAAAAAACATGCCATTGTTAATTGGGATCCAGTTGATCAAACTGTTCTTGCTAATGAACAAGTTATTGATGGATGCGGTTGGCGTTCCAACGCCCCTATTGAACGTCGTGAGATTTCACAATGGTTCTTGAAAGTTACAGATTATGCGGAAGAGTTGTTAAATGATCTCGATACACTTTCTGGCTGGCCAGAGCAGGTAAAAACTATGCAACGTAACTGGATTGGTCGTTCTGTTGGCGCACATGTCCGTTTTAAACTAACGCATATAAATGATTATTTAGAAGTATTTACCACTCGGCCAGATACGATAATGGGTGCAACTTATATGGCACTTGCACCAGAGCATATTTTAGCTAAAGAAGCTGCAAAAAGCAATGTGGAATTAGAAGCGTTTATTGAAAAATGCAAAAATATTAATTCCTCAGCAGTGGAATTAGCTACAGCTGATAAGCTTGGTATTAACACGGGTTTAATGGCAATAAACCCGCTTAATGGAGAGGAAATTCCTATTTGGATCGCAAATTATGTTTTAATAGAATATGGTGGCGGTGCATTAATGGCTGTTCCTGCTCACGATAGGCGCGATTGGGAATTTGCTAAAAAATATCATCTTCCTATTAGACAGGTTATTTCTCCAAGTGATGGTAGAGAGATTGATGTACAAAAAGCTGTTTTTATAGATAAGGGTAGTTTGATTAATTCTAGGCAATATGATGGTTTAAGCTTTGATGCAGCTTTTAAAGCTATTGTTACTGATCTTAAATTACAGCATCTAGGAGGGAAACAAGTCAACTATCGACTTCGAGATTGGGGTGTTTCACGCCAACGTTACTGGGGAACGCCTATTCCAATAATCTACTGTGATACATGCGGTACAGTACCAGTTCCTGATTCTGACTTACCTGTGATTTTACCAGAGGAAATTGAATATACTGGCTATGGCTCTCCACTATCTAACCTAGAGTCATTTTGGAAAACACCATGTCCTATTTGTTGTAAATCTGCTAAACGAGAAACAGATACTTTTGATACATTTTTCGAATCTTCTTGGTATTATGCGCGATTTGCATGTAATGATCAGACACAAGCTATGTTTGATGAACGTGTTAATTATTGGGTTCCTGTTGATCAATATATTGGTGGTATTGAACACGCGATCTTACATTTATTATATGCACGGTTTTTTCATAAAGCTTTGCGTGATATTGGACTTTTAAATTCAGATGAGCCTTTCACTAATCTGTTAACACAAGGTATGGTGTTAAAAGGTGGATCTAAAATGTCAAAATCTAGAGGGAATACTGTTGATTCACAAATGCTCGTTAATAAATATGGTGCTGATACGGTACGTTTGTTTCTAATGTTCACATCTCCACCAGAGCAAACGTTGGAATGGTCTGATGCTGGTATTGAAGGCGCTTATCGATTTATAAAACGTTTATGGGCTTATGTATATGTACATGTTGCTAAAGGTATAACCTCTTCGTCCCTAACAGGAGAACTATCTGACCTTCAGAAAGCAATGCGTCGTAAATTACACGAAACTATTCAAAAAATTAGCGATGATATTGGACGTCGGTATACTTTTAATACTGCTATTGCAGCCATCATGGGACTATTAAATTATTTTGGACACTTTAATAATCAACAAAAAAATGATTTAGCTATTCGGCAGGAAACTCTCGAGGCAGTCGTTTTAATGTTATCGCCTATTATTCCTCATATTACTCATAGTTTATGGTATTTTCTAGGTCATCAAACAGCTGTTATTGATGAAGCATGGCCTTCTGTTGATAAGAAGGCTTTAAAACGAGAACAGCATAATATGGTTGTACAGGTTAATGGTAAAGTACGTGGTAAAATAACGGTGGGAGCTTCTTCTTCTAAATCTGCTTTAAAAGATATGGCTTTAAGTCTTCCAAAGATTAAACGGTATCTTATTAAAAAGCAAATTAAAAATGTGATTATTGTGGCTAATAAATTAATTAATGTGGTTGTATGAGCATCATTGTATGATTAAAAATCATATTAGCTATCGCATATGTATTGTGTTTATGATTGCCGCTATAGTTTCTGGATGTGGATTTCATTTAAGAGGGTCTTTCTTAATCCCTGTGCATTTACAAAAGCTTTTTGTTACACCAGATAATCTATATGAACCGCTACAAAGAACTATTCGTCGACAATTAAAACAAAAGGGCGTTTTAATAATTCCACAAACTAAACCCAACGTCTTAACTTTAACACTTACTGAGCCACAGTTTTCTGAAAGAATTTTAGCTTATGGTTCGTGTGGACAATCTCAATGTCTTCAATTACAACTTACCTTTAAATACCAAGTTGATTGTGGGCAAAAAATTTTACGGCGATTAACATTAATTCGCATTAGCAGAGATTTTACTACGAGTTTTAATATGGTATTAAGCACAAATAATGAGAAATCGCAAATACATTCAGAGTTATTGCATGAAGCAGCTTCTCAATTAATACGACAATTAATAACTGTTCTCTTACCAAAGACGACATAATGACTACTATTCAGGCAAGTCAAGTTCAAAAATTATCATCCAATTTCCCAGTATATATGGTGTACGGTGGCGAACCACTACAAACACTAGAAACATCTAATTTCATTAAAGCAAAATTGTTTAGGAAAGGTTATAATGAGCGTAAGTTATTTGAAGTTGATACATTTTTTAACTGGTCTCATTTATTGAGAGCTAGACATCAGTTAGATCTTTTTTCCGATAAACAACTTATAGAGATTCATTTACATAAAAATAAAATTGGTACCAAAGGTTTAAATGTCCTAGTTCATTTTATTTTAAATCAACCATCTGATGTTTGCTTGTTAATTCTTGCAGAAAATTTACCGTATATAAGTCAAAAAAGTAAATTATTCATGTTAATACAGAACATAGGGTGTTTAATTATTGCAAAACCTTTCCAATCAGATCATGTTTTTTTATTATGGCTTAAACAACGTTTCAAAAGTGCAGGTTTTACATTATCACAAGAATTGCTGTATTACTTATCTCAATTCTGTTCTGGTAATTTACCTGCAGTAGCTCAATTGATTGAAAAGTTAATTCTAACGCACGCGATGAGTCACTTGGATGTAAAAGATATCCGTGGATATCTCAATAATGATGCACAATTCTCAGTTTTCTATTTTATCGAGATGATGATGAAACAAAATTTAATGGGAACTTGCCAAATTTTAGAGTCTTTAAAAGATAGGGTAGAGCCAATATTAGTATTATGGGCAATTATACGGGAATTTAGATTACTGATTAAAATAAAGTATGAGCTAAATTCTGGAAAATCATTCGATAAAATTTGTAAAAACTATCGTATTTGGTCAAATCGAGCCCTTCAAATTAGAAAATTCTTGGATAAAACTACAGTGTTCTATCTGGAATCCCTTTTACATAAATCTTTGGCGGTCGATATTATCAGTAAGAGATTGCAGCCTGGACTTGTATGGGAATCATTAACAACTATCTGTCTTAAATTTGCTGGTATTAAAACCCATTTTTCTACAATAGAGGAAATTACTATATGACAGATATTAAAGCAAACAGGTTGATATTCTGCATGATATTAAGGTATTTGACATTAACACAATAGATCTTCAGGCTTTTATAAGCACGACAGATTATATGATTATTCTACAGGTACTTGTTTTAGATATGTTTTTTTATTGCAGTAGTTTTGTAAAGCAAGTAAAGTAACATATTATTTTACTATATAGTTTTGAAAGAAAAAATGGTGTTGATTGCATTTTAATTATTTTTTATGTTGTATTGTACATTTGATGTTCAATATAAAAATTATCACCTTGAAAACTTTGAATTTGCCACGAGCAAAGTTTATCTCATTCAGATTAAGTATGATTGTAGAATGAGTTTTTATAAAACGAAGAATGATTGTGTATGGTAGTGTTTTTGTTTGGGATAGTAAGTTTTCTAAGATTATATTTTCAGATTTTATTTTAGATTCTTCCTTGATTTATAAGAAATTTTATAAAAAAGAAGCATACAATGAATCTAGAAAAAACTATTAGCAAGAGGTTAAATTATTTATCTGCTATAATTTCTGAAGGTGGTTTTATTATTAATGTTTATATAAAATATTGGTCTTAGAATGTGTTAATATAAAATCCAGGAAATAGCAATAAGATATTTAAAATTTGGAAGCCTATTCTATAGTGGTGAGTGGTGTTATTTTAAGCATATATTTCCACAAATAGAGAATTGACTTAGGATTTTCATGATCCTTTAAAAAAACTCTTATATAAGATATTACTAATTGTAGCATAACTGGCATAAATTTTGAAGGTACACTTAAATATTACCATAGTATTAAATATGATTAAAGTTTTAAAACAATTGCTTTCAATTATAGTAGTGGTATGAAATATTAAAATATGGTATTTTGATCAAAATAAATTTAAATTGCGTTGTTTGTAATTGAACTAATGTAGACGAAGTGCCTAGTGATTAAAATTATTCCTAACTTACATTGTTAAATGTATAGGATATCAATTGATATTTCTTTATACCAGTGTGTATAAACGCTTAGAATAATTGCACTATCAAATTTAGTGAGAAATGATCAATGAAAAATTAAAGAAAATGATATTGGCATATTTGCTAATTGTGGTTACGATTCGTGCATTGTTTATTAAGATATTTAAAACACATAAAATATGGTGCGAATGTTTTCACCTACCTGTAAAATGCAAAACATTTAATTAATATTGTGAATATGAAAACAGTTTATGATATTTTATTTTGTTATAATATAAGGGTTATAGAACTTGCTAGCATAATTACCATACTTATATGGAACATTAATAATGAATACATGCTACTGACAAATATTGATTATTTGGTGACATGTTATGCAAATGAGATTTGTTTACTAAAAGTTATGAGTAGAAATTAAATAGTGTGTTATGTAAAGTTATGTAAATAGGAGAAGATATGTTAGAATCAGCAAAAGCAAAAAGTTTGCCTAATTATTGTAGCTACAGTGTCTATAATCTTCACTAAACAATACGATGTTATGCTATTTTGAGTTTGTTAAAACTTCTTAATAGAAGAAAAATTTTTTAATCTATTATCTATAATATATTGCATGGATGAATTAAATGAATTTATAGGAAAATCCTACCAAGCTGAACCGGTTTTTTAACGGTGGCTTGGAAGGAATTGCTTAAATAAATTTAAAATATAGTATTTGCTTCACTAAGCTTAAATATTTCACATTTAGATTCTGTAGTTGAGTTGATGATTGCACTAAGCCAATTTAATAAGGTGTTGGATTGACGATCAGCTAACGTTGAATCCTTAAAGGTATGTGTTAATAAGTACATGCCTTGAATACTAGATACAAGATTTAATGCTAGTTCTTTTGAACGATTTGTAAAACCTAGTGTTCTAAATTGAGCTTCTGACCATTGCATAATGTCGTATAAGAGCTTAGCTGCTTGATCAGCAAGGGAGCCTCCTTGCTTGCCTAGTTCTTGGCATAGACCTCCAACAGGGCATCCATAATGGGCAATTAGTCTTAATTCTTCTGCGCCAATTTCGACAAAAGCTCGTAGTCGAGCTGCTGGCATGGGAATTTCATCCAGTCTAGCTAACATTTCGGCATATTCAACTGAGCGTTTTTCAATTACTGCTTTACCAATGGCTTCTTTTGTTTTGAAATAGTAATATACATTGCCAAGTGGCACATCAGCTTCCTGTGCAATATCAGCTAGTGTAGTTAGGTTGAAACCTTGTTGATGTATGAGCATTTTAGCAGCTTCTATAAGTCGAATACGTTTATCAGTTTTCCGTGGCATAGCGTCATTATTCCTTTTGTCAATTACAGGGATTACTCCCATATACCAATTACAGTCAGTACGACTATAATCACTTTTAGTAAGTTGATAGATTATACAAAATTATACGTGAGTTGACTACCCATAATGTTCGCATGTATCATATATATCTCGCTTAATGTTCCAGTATATGTAGTTTTTTCAATACAAGCATTTGAGAAAATATGTGGTATATAATAGATATATATGACAATTAGTATATAGATAGGAATGTAACTAGTACAGACTAAATTAGCAGCATATTCAGTTATGAACTGTACATTAAAATGTGCAAATTTTATCTAAAAGTGTAGGAGCTTGGATTTTTAGAATTCGCTGTATTTTTGTTTTTTACACGCTATCTAACTTTTCGCCTCTATAATTTGTGCGTGTGATTTTAAACTGTACCTGGTTTTACAAATGTTTATTTTGAACTGAAACATTCTATTTTTATCAGAGCTTGGTATTTATAATTAAAACAATCATGTGAGTTAGTTGTAGCAGACTTGTTACAAAATAAAGTGTCAATGAACTATTGGCATTAGATTAGTTTTCATATCTATAATGCTCAGTTAGATGCTCTGCATTTTTTAGGTATAGTGTAAACGGCCGTATCATCTGTTTTTTTTTAATGTCTAAAGAAATAATGTTCGAATTATAACCACAAATAGTAAATATGTCAGTAACCTTTCCTTTGATTTTTCATTAAAACGTAAATTTGTGAATAGTAACTTAAGTGTGAGTTAATTTTTATGCTTCACTCAGATTAGTATTACAGTAAATAAACAAAATATATTTTGCTTTGTCTCCTGTAGTACTGTAGCATTGATATTTGATAAAATTTTAAAACTTGATTCTATTGAATTGTAAACATGAAAATACAATCAATATTGTTGTTTTTAAATTTTGGAAGTTTAATTGTTTTGCTGGTGTATAATACATACAGCTATAAATGGTAATAGTAATCAGTATTTTTACGAGTTTAATAATATGTGTTAGGAAGGGTTTTAGCTGTTAATTATTGTAAGTGTAATGCTGTTTTAATCATTACGGCTTTTAATCAATTGTAAAATTTGATTATTTAAACTACCTATAGTTAAATTTAGATTTGGTGAAAATACTAAACTTTATAAGTTTGAATTGTTAGTCTTTTAAAATTTAATTAGGCTTTAGCTCATTTGTGATTTTATAAGACGACATGATGCGAAGTTCAATGTGTCAAAAATGAGTTGATGTTCTAATTTAAGTGGGTAATGTGAGCTAATATTTAATGTACAAAATAGCATGAATTTCAGTTTTTGTTAAAATTTAACTTTTTTTCTATAATATTTTAGTAGTTATTGTATGTATATATTGTATAAATATACTTTTGTCGTCTATAATGTTTTGTTGATTTTTGATAATGCTTTTGAATATAGAGTAAGATATGATTTTGTTACTATTGCGTTTATTTTTATAAATTCAGCATTTTAGTTCTTTGAGCCTATTTACAGGCCGCTGATTATGCTATTTCAGTAGAGAATTTTCAACTATAGTATTTTTATAAAAATTGAATTATCAGTATTTATAAATGCGTAAACTGTAGCTTTTAAGTTTTTCATCAGAATATGTCAATTTAAGAATAATAGAGTACAATTATGCATATTCATGGTTTATTTGTATTTTTTTTTATAAATTGAACTACAAATATGCGTTATTTATAATTATATTGATACCAAATTTTAAAGTTATTTTTAACTCGCGCAATTTGAGTATATTGTTTACACAAACAACGTTTTTTTTTGAGTTGTAGAAATTTGATTTCCTCAGTTATTTATTATAAGAAAAATCTGTACATTTTTAAGATAAACTTATACTAAATTTTCTTAGTTAAACTGAAATTACTTTTTTTAATTTTTAGTAGATCTCATGTGCGGAAAGAGTAAAACATCTCGAATAGATGACGAATTTGTAAATAGCATCACCAAGCGATCGATACCGATACCCTCTCCTGCTGTTGGTGGCATACCATATTCTAGTGCTTTGATATAATCAGCATCATAATGCATGGCTTCTTTGTTGCCTGCTTCTTTTTCAGCAACTTGTTTTTTAAAACGTTTTGCTTGCTCTTCAGGATCGTTTAATTCTGAAAACCCATTTGCAATTTCTCGACCACCAATAAATAATTCAAATCGATCAGTTACGAATGGATCGGCATCGTTACAACGTGCTAATGGCGAAACTTCTGCAGGATATTGAGTAATGAAGATTGGTTGTTGCAAGTGACTTTCTACAGTATGTTCAAATAATTCAAACTGTAATTTCCCTAAACCCCAGTTTTTTTGTACTTTTAGATTTTTTTTTAAAAGAAAAGTAATAAGTTTCTCCTTATTATTAAGTATATCATCAATTAAATCTGAGTTATAAAATAATAAAGATTCTTTTACAGTCATTCGTGTAAATGGTACGCTAAGTTCGTATGTTTCTCCTCCATTTATAATTGTTGTGTCGCCTGTTAAAGTACTAGCAGTATATTGGAGTATCTCTTCAGTTAAGTTCATGAAGTTTCGATAATTTGCAAATGCTTGATAAAATTCTAACATCGTAAATTCAGGGTTGTGCTTAGTTGATATTCCTTCGTTTCGAAAATTACGATTAATTTCATAAACTCGTTCAAAACCACCAATAATTAATTTTTTTAAATATAACTCTGGTGAAATGCGCAAATAGAGATTCATATTTAAAGCATTATGATGTGTAATAAAAGGCCTTGCTGTTGCTCCTCCTGGCATTACTTGCATCATAGGAGTTTCAACTTCTAAAAAATCTCTCTTATTCATAAAATCTCTAATTAATTGAATAATCTTTGTTCGAGTTTTAAATATTTCTCTAGATGATTCATTAACAATTAAATCTAAATATCGCTGTCGATATCGGATCTCTTGTTTATGTAATCCATGCCATTTATCTGGTAAAGGACGAAGAGATTTGGTTAACAAACGAAGTTCTTTAACTTTAATAGATAATTCACCGGTTTTAGTTTTAAAAACAACTCCTTTAGCTCCAATAATATCACCTATATCCCAGCTTTTAAACGCTGTATAAACACCCTTGGCTAGATTATTCTCCCGTAAATATAATTGAATTCGACCACTTTTATCTTGAATATGAACAAAGCTCGCTTTGCCCATTAAGCGTTGCATAATAATCCTACCTGCTATGCACACTTCAATATTTTCTATTTTTAATTGTGTGTTATTTTTTTTTTGGTGTGTGTTTAAAATAACTTCAGCTAGATGTTTTCGACAAAAATCATTTGGATAAGCTTGTCCTCTTTGTCGTAATGCATTCAATTTTGCTTTACGTTGAATGATTTGTTTGTTGAGATCTAAATTTATATTTGTAGTCATTTGTTTTCTCTTGTAAAAGTCATTACAATTATTCATGAATCATTCTTTTAATTTGCCTTAATAAAAGATAAAATCACCTCTAATATCGATTGTATTATTGCTATTGCATTTTTTTACATCACTGCCTGTAGGTCAGTAATATTATGATTATTTTAAATATAGAGTGATGGATCTAACTTTCGTATTGTCATATGCTTTGATATTTTTAAAATTTTGTCGAGATGTATACCGTTCGTAGATTGCGATTTATGTAATTTAGTCTTTAATTGATAGTAGCAAGTGCTTTGTTTATATGCTGAATTGCACTGTTATTGTACAACAGTATTAATTTGTAAGTTCGTAATATTAACAGTTGAATCTGTTCTATCATATGCTGTAACTTGGTCCGATCGTATTGGAATCAACATTTCTATTAATTTTGTCATCTACTTTGGATAAGTTTAAGATAGCAGTAAAAAAGTGAAGACGGCGATTTTAAATCAAAAGTGTATTTGCGAATAAAAGGTTAATTTTAGTTTCTATAATACGCATAACTCTCTAAATATAGAATGGTTACACTGTAGTTTACTGTAATTTTCCTCCAGATAAGCTTTGATGGTTGTATTAAATTGATGTTTCTTAGTTTAGTGTAAATACATTTTATATGTTTGCACAATTTACCCTTTTGTACCACTGGTAATTTTAATTAAATAGGCTTATTGCACAAAATCTTTCGTAAATAAAATAAAACAGTAAGGTAAAATACAAGCACAGCTAGCAATTATTGTAAATTGCGCCGCTGCGTAAAGTTAGTATATGCACTTAACTGTATGTTTATTTCTAATTTATGTACATAAGTATGTACATAAGCGTAATTATAATTATGCCCTATATATTATAAGATGACAATTGTTAAAATTTGAAAGAGTGCATAAAATTTACCAATTGCTCAGAATATAATGGCGCATTTTTAATAGGTGTTACAGTTACTCTTGTTATCCAACGAAATTATTTAAAGTATTGCATGTCATTCAAAAAACCCTAAATATGAAGTGGGTATTTTAAGTACTTAGTGTTGTAATTTAAACAAAGAAAGAAACAGCAATACTTTATTTTAAGGCTGGTAGTTTTGTATTTTCCTTTCAAATTTTATAATAAACGTTTAGGTTTCACTTGGATTTCTAGGAGTATAAGAACAATTTAGCTATCAGGATTTGTAATATTAAAGTAGCATAAAATAAATCATATGTTAAAAAGATAGTACTGGATTTTAAATCTTTTCATAAAGTCGATGTATTATGTGGAGAAAGATAATGTTAAAAACGTGAATGACGAAATTATTATTTTTTGTGCTGATTGTATTATTCATGCGATTTTAGTCAAGTGCTAGTCACTTAAATAATGGGAGTGATTGCTTATATGGAGGTTAAATTAGCAAGGTCAGATGTGCTACTTAATTCGAAGAATACAAGCGGCAGTTTTATGTAGCAATGCTGTTCTCTAGGTATTGCATTTTTAGTTTAGAGAAGTTATGCTAGATTTATGAACGCGGGGTGGAGCAGTCTGGCAGCTCGTCGGGCTCATAACCCGAAGGTCGCAGGTTCAAATCCTGCCTCCGCTACCATAATATAAAAGCCCATTATAATGGGCCTTTTTTTTATGTAAAAGATTAAATTACGGTGGGCCTTGTGGCCCATTTTTGCTTATTGAGCTTGATATTTTAATACAACAACAATGAATTTAGAGATGCTGATAAAGCCTGTTGTAGAAAGTTTAGGATATGAATTTGTTGGTTTGGAGTATGGATATAAAGCAGGATATTCTATCGTACGGCTCTATATTGATGGGAAACACAATGTTGCGGTAGAAGATTGTGAAAAAGTAAGCAGGATAATCAACTCCGTGTTGGAGGTGGAATCTTTTCTCAAACGTAGCTATATGCTTGAAGTTTCTTCTCCTGGAATGGATCGTAGATTGTTTACGGTTGAGCAATGTAGGAAGCATGTTGGCAAACTGATAAAACTGAATTTGTTGTCGCCTAAAGATGGAAGACGACAATTTAGTGGTATTTTAATTGCTGTAGAAAAAAAGCAGCTTTTTCTTGAATTTAAAGATGAGAATTGGGTATTTGATTTTGGTGATGTTGAACAAATAAATATTATACCGCAGTGGTGATAATTAGCTTTAGAAACATAGTTGCGAGGTAGTATGAGGAAAAGGATCCCACTAAAATTAATCATTGGTACGGTATCTAATGAAAAAGGTGTTTCTGCAGACATTGTTTTCAATGCTGTTGAAGCAGCTCTAGTCTCTGCAAGTAAGAAAAAATATGGCTTAGATATTGAGATTAGAGTTGATATTGACCGGAAATCGGGAATGTATGATACACATCGAATTTGGACTGTTGTGTCAGATCCTGAGCCTAGCCAGTCACTAGAGTTTCCTTTATGCCAGATGACATTAAGTGTTGCTCGACTTAATGAACCAGCAATTCAACCTGGAGAAATAGTTTTAGAGCCATTGGAATCTGTGGATTTTGGACGTATTGCAGCTCAATCCGCAAAGCATGTAATTGTCCAAAAGATTCGTGAGGCAGAAAAAAATTTAATTGCCGATGAATATATCGGAAAAATTGGCGAATTAATAACAGGCATTGTGAAAAAGATAACTCGTGATAGCGTCATATTGGATTTAACTAACAATGCAGAAGGTGTCTTACTAAAAAGCGATACCTTGTCGAGAGATATTTTTAGGCAGGGAGATAGAGTGCGTGTTTATTTGAGTGAAGTTCAAATGGACGCTCGCGGTCCACAGATGATATTAAGTCGTACCTGTATTGAAATGTTAAGAGAATTATTTAAAATCGAGGTACCTGAGGTGGGAGAGGGTATTATTGAAATTAAAGCGATTGCAAGAGAACCGGGATTAAGAGCTAAAATTGCTGTTAAAACAAATGATGGTCGTATGGATCCAATAGGTGCTTGTGTTGGTATGCGTGGTTCACGTGTTCAAGCTGTTTCTAATGAATTATGTGGTGAGCGTGTAGATGTTATTTTATGGAATGAAAATTCTGCGCAATTTGTATTGAATGCAATGGCACCTGCTGAATTAGTTTCTATAGTACTTGATGAAGAAACTAGAGTGGTTGATATTGCAGTAAAAGAAGAATGTCTTTCCCAAGCTATTGGGCGAGGGGGACAAAATGTAAAGCTTGCTAGTGATTTAACTGGTTGGGATTTGAATATAATTAGTGACAAAGAAGCTCTAAATAAAGAACAGCAAGAAGAAGAGCGCTTGAAAAATATTTTTGTTAAGGAACTTGATATAAATGAAAATGTTGCTGAAGTATTAGTAACTGAGGGATTTGCAGCATTAGAAGAAATTGCATATGTTCCTATTCAGGAATTACTTGATGTAGAAGATTTTGATATAGAAGTTGTGGATAAACTTCGTACTCGTGCCAAAGCTAAATTGTTAACGAATGCAATTGCAAAGGAAGTTGTATTAAATGATAAAATGACAGGTAAAGATATTTTTCAAGTTGATGGTATGACTAGACAATTAGCTTATGCCTTAGCTCAGAAAGGAGTTATGTCACGTGATGCTCTTGCTGAGTTGTCTGTAGATGATTTGCTAGATATAACAGAGTTAGATGACGAAAAAGCAGGTCGTCTTATTATGACTGCGCGTGCTCATTGGTTTGCTACTGGTAAATAAACGAGCTGATGTAGAAAGAGGTAAATTGATGTCAGATGTAACTGTAGAACAGTTGGCTGAACAAATAGGTGATATTTCTTTAAATAAGCTGCTTAAGCAATTAAAACGTGCAGGGGTAAAAGTGTCAAATTCGAATGATATTGTATCCGAAGTACAAAAGGAAAAATTATTGGTATTGTTACAACAAGAGCATGGTGATGATGCTACTGTAGAGAAGGTTAAAAAAATATCGTTAAAAAGAACTAGTGTTAGTGAAATTAAAGTTAAACGTGCTTCTGGTAAGAATTCCACAGTAAATATTATTTATAAACGTAGGCGCATGTATGTTAAACGTGAAATACCGAAAAAAGAGGAAAAACCAAAAGTTGAAATTACCACACCTAAAGAGGATAACATCGCTGCCGTTACTACTGTTGTAAATGAGGTTAAAGATAGAGTCACTCTTCCGTTACAGAGTGAAATTTTAGCAGTAAAAGTAGATGATGAACAAAAGATAGAACCTTTAGTTTGTAAAAAGGTTTCTAAAAGTTTAGAGAAGCAAATTAAACCAATAATTGTGAAGAAAGTTGATAAACTTTCGTCTACTTCTGAGTCAAATCATGATAGAAACCGTCGTAAGCATAAGGTGCATTCTTCAAAAGATAATATGAAAAAAGAAGCGGTAAAGTCTCATCTCAAAGAGAAGCGAGGTAAGTCTAAGGCAAAATTAATAATAGAAGATAGAGAAAGGTCATTGCATGGAAGATATAGGAGAAGAAAGTTTAAAGGTAGAGCAAAGCATGTGCAAATTGATGCTGAAAAGTTGGTTAATCCTCATGCATTTGAAAAACCAACTGAGCTAGTGGTTCATGAAGTTAAAATTCCTGAAACTATAACAATAGTAGATTTGGCTCAAAAAATGTCTGTTAAAGCTTCTGAAGTTATTACGATTATGATGAAATTGGGTGCAATGGTAACCATTAATCAGGTAGTTGATCGAGATACAGCATGTTTACTTGTTGGAGAAATGGGACATAAACCTCTGCCAGTAAACGATGTTAATGTTGATGAAAGCATAGTTATTGCATATGAAGATTCATGTCCTCGTTCACCAATTGTAACAGTAATGGGACATGTTGATCATGGTAAAACTTCACTATTAGATTACATTCGTCTCTCTAGAGTAACAGCTAACGAATCAGGTGGTATTACACAGCATATAGGGGCTTACCAGGTTAAAACACCTTTTGGTGAGATAACGTTTTTAGATACACCAGGACACGCGGCTTTTACATTGATGCGTGCTAGAGGTGTAAGTTGTACTGATGTCGTTATTATAGTTGTTGCTGCAGACGATGGTGTGATGCCACAGACAATTGAAGCTATTCAGCATGCAAAGGCAGCCAATGTGCCTGTTGTTGTTGCTATTAATAAGATTGATAAATCTGGTGCTGATATTGCTAGAGTAACTAATGAACTTTCTAAATATGAGTTAATACCTGAGTCTTGGGGAGGAAAGACAATATTTGTGCCAATTTCAGCAAAAGAGGGAACCGGTGTAACAGACTTGATTGAGGCTGTTATGTTGCAAGTTGAAATGTTAGAGTTAAAAGCACCACAGTCTGGACCTGCACAGGGTGTTGTTGTAGAGGCATATTTAGATAAAGGGCGTGGGCCTGTCACAACTCTTTTAGTTCAGCAAGGAGCCTTAAGTATAGGTGATGTAATATTAGCTGGATTAGAATATGGTCGAGTTAAGGGCATGCGGAATGATAAAAATGAGCAAATTGAACAAGTAGGTCCATCTATACCGGTAGAATTGATTGGGCTTTCTGGAGTTCCAAAGGCAGGTGATATTTTCCAGGTTGCTCCAAATGAAAAGAAAGCACGGGAGATTGCCTTTTATCGTCAGGGGAAACAGAGAGAAATTCGTTTGTCTCGTCAGCATACTTCTACACTAGAAGGTTTTATGGAAAGGATGCAACAAGGTGGAGTTAATGTGCTTAACATTGTCTTAAAGGCTGATGTGCAAGGATCGGTAGAAGCTATAGTAGATGCCCTGGTTAAATTATCCATGGACGAAGTTAATGTAAAAATAATCACTAAAGGAGTAGGTGGATTTAATGAATCAGATATTAATTTAGCAATTGCTTCAAATGCGATTTTAGTTGGTTTTAATATTAGAGCAGATGCTTTAGCAAGGCGTTTAGCTCAGAAGGAAGGGATTCAGATTAATTACTACAGTGTTATTTATGAAATGATTGATTCTGTTAAAGCAGTATTGCATGGTAGATTAGAGCCAAAGTTTTGTGAAAAAATTGTTGGTATTGCTGAGGTTAAAGAAGTATTTCGCTCTTCAAAAAGTGGTGTTGTTGCAGGTTGCATGGTTGTTGATGGAACAATTAAACGTAGTAATCAAATTCGTGTTTTGCGCGATAACATCGTTATTTACAGAGGTCAATTAGAATCATTACGTCGTTTTAAAGATAGTGTAACTGAAGTTCGTAATGGCATGGAATGTGGCATTGGTGTTAAAAATTATAGCAATATCAAAGCTTCTGATCTAATAGAATTTTTCGAAATGACAGAAGTTGTTCGTGAGCTGTTATAGTAATTTGTATTTTAATTTAAGCAATCAATGAATATTTCTAGACAACGTATATGTCGAATTAACGATGTACTTCAAAAAAGATTAGTTGAATTAATTCGCGATGAGTGTAATGATCCTAGGTTAGGGATGATAACTGTTTCATCTGTAGAGGTTTCTAGTAATCTAGGTTTTGCTAAAGTTTATGTTACAGTAATGCAAGATGATAAAATTAGGCAAAGTTTGCAAGTATTGAATAGTGCTTCAGGTTTTTTAAGAAAACAATTGTGCCAAAAAAACACGTTGAAATCTATACCTAAATTGCAATTTTTTTATGATGAATCTTTAAAACATGGTAACCATATGTATGCCATTTTAAATTCATTGTGTTCTAACAAGCTGAATCATTCTAATGATGAAAAATAAACAATCGCTTCATGGTGTTTTTCTACTGGATAAGCCGATTGGTATAACGTCTAATCGTGCCCTACAACAAGTAAGAAGACTTTTTTCTGCGAAAAAAGCAGGACATACAGGTAGCTTAGATCCATTAGCCAGTGGAGTGTTACCTGTTTGTTTTGGTGAAGCTACAAAATTTACAAGATTTTTGTTAAATGCTAATAAGCGTTATATAATTAAGGGCAAACTTGGTATAATAACAGATACAGGTGATAGTAATGGACAAGTACTTGTAAGACAACAGGTACCATCTTTATCATTTGATGAATTTAGCAAGGTGCTTTTGTCTTTTAAAGGTACATTATTTCAAACTCCACCGATGTATTCTGCTATGAAACATCGAGGTCAACCTTTGTATAAATTAGCAAGACAAGGGGTTACGGTTAAACGAAAACTACGTAAATTTATAATTTATGAGTTAAGATTATGTTCATTTAAATTTGACAACTTTGAACTTGAAGTATATTGCAGTAAAGGTACGTATATTCGAACTTTTATTGAAGATATTGGTTTAATATTGGGATGCGGTGGTTATGTCACAATGCTTAGGCGATTGGAAGCTGGTCCATTTAAAATTACTGATACAATAACTTTATCACAATTAGAAATTTTAAAGACAGAATTGTGTGAGTTTGAGTTATTTAAGCTTTTATTGCCAATGGATTCACTTGTTTTGGATTGTGTTGTTTTAAATGTATCTAGTTCAGCAGCTTATTATCTTACCAAAGGACAGCAAATTAAGATAGCTAATGCCCCTTCGAAAGGTTTAGTACGATTAAATCAACAAGATAATTCTAAGTTTTTAGGAATAGGAGAAATATTAGATGATGGGCGAGTTGCTCCAAGACGTTTAGTAAGCGAATGTACTTTGAAAGGAAAGAAATCAGCATAAGGTAGGTTGTCATGTTGAGAATGTGTTAGTATTAAGATGGTTTGTGTAAAAATCTGAAATTTTATATACCTAATAAATCAGGAGGGAGGATGGCTTTAAATATTGATGCTAGGACGTGTGTTATTCAAAAATTTCGGCGAGCAGACTTTGATACAGGATCGACAGAAGTTCAGGTTGCTTTGTTATCGGCGAATATCAATTCATTGACAGAACATGTAAAAATTCATAAGAAAGATGTTCATTCCAGACGGGGTTTACTGAGTATGGTTAATCGTCGTCGAAAGCTATTAAATTATTTGAAACGTAAAAATCTTCATCGTTATTTATCTCTTATTAAGAAACTTGGCATCCGTAAATAAACTCTAATTTTAAGGATTATTTCGTGTTAGCAATAAGAAAAACGGTTACATATGGTGATCATACAATTACCATTGAAGCAGGCATAATGGCACGTCAAGCTGATGGTTCTGTTTTAGTTGATATGGGTGGGACTTCAGTGTTATGTGCTGTTGTTGGTCGACAGGTGCAAAATGCAGTTAAAGATTTTTTTCCATTGCGTATTGATTATCAGGAAAGAGCTTATGCAAGTGGGAAAATTCCAGGTGGATTTTTTAAGCGCGAAGGGCGTCCTTCAGAACGTGAGATATTAATTGCTCGTCTTATAGATAGACCTATTCGACCTTTATTTCCTAAAGGATTTCGTCATGATGTTCAGGTTGTAGCAACATTGATATCGTTAAATCCTGAAATTGAGCCTGATATTCTTGCAATGATTGGAACATCAGCAGCGTTAGCTATTTCTGGTATTCCTTTTACAGGTCCAATGGGCGCTTCACGTGTAGCATATGTGGATGGAGATTATATTCTAAATCCGACCCAAGAAGAAATCAAAACTTCAAGCTTAGATTTGGTAGTAGCTGGTACAGAGACTTCGGTATTAATGGTAGAATCTGAAGCATCTGAGTTGAGTGAAGATGTAATGCATGGTGCTATTATGTTTGGTCATCAAGGTTATCAATCAGTTATTATAGCGATAAAAGAATTATCTGAAAGTGTTGATAAAATTCCCTGGAGTTGGAAAATGCCAAAGGAGAATATTGAATTAAAAACTCTGGTTAGAAAGGACTTTGAGAGTTTGATAACTTCAGCTTATCAAATTCAGGATAAACTTGATAGACAATCACAATTAAAAATTTTGCGTGCTGATATTGTTGATAAGGTTGCTGTGATAGATGAAACAATGGCAGGTGATCTAATTTCTGAAGAAACTGTTTTACAGGTAATTTCTAGTATTGAACAAGATATTGTTCGAGGACGAGTTATACATGGTCTTTCAAGAATCGATGGGCGTGGTTTAAAAACTGTAAGGCCTATTTCAATTCAAATAAGCGTATTGCCAAGGACACATGGTTCAGCTTTATTTACGCGCGGAGAAACTCAATCTTTGGGAGTTGTTACATTAGGTACAGCAAAGGATGCACAAATTTCAGATAATTCTTTTGGAGATAACAAGGAAAATTTCATGTTGCATTATAATTTTCCTCCCTATTGTGTTGGAGAGATTGGCATGATTGGTACACCAAAACGCAGAGAGATAGGTCATGGGCATCTTGCTAAACGAGCTATTCAGGCAGTGATGCCTAGTATGGATGATTTTCCTTATGTGATTCGAGTGGTATCTGAAGTAACGGAATCTAATGGTTCTAGTTCTATGGCAACAGTATGCAGTAGTAGTTTAGCATTAATGGATGCTGGTGTTCCTATATCAGCGCCTGTTGCTGGCATTGCAATGGGACTCATTAAAGAAGGGGACAATTTTGCTATCTTATCTGATATACTGGGTGATGAAGATTACCTAGGTGATATGGATTTTAAGGTTGCTGGTACTGAAAAAGGTGTAACGGCACTACAGATGGATATCAAGATTGATGGTATCACAGAAGAAATCATGTCTATCGCCTTGGCACAGGCAAAGGAAGGTCGACTTCATATTTTGGATGTGATGGAAAAAATTATAAGTGCACCTAAAGATGATATTTCAAACTTTGCACCGCGCATTATTAGCTTCAGTATAAAACCTGAAAAAATAAAAAATGTGATAGGAAAAGGTGGAGCTACAATTAGTGGTTTAATAGAGGATACTGGTGCTACTATAGATATTCAAAAAAATGGTACAGTCCAAATTGCGACAATTGAAAAATCCGTTGGTGATGAACTTCGAAAGAAAATTGAGCGGTTGACTGAAGAAGTTGTGCTTGGAAAAATTTATAAAGGTACAGTTGTCCGTATTGTAGATTTTGGTGCCTTTGTTAATATTCTACCAGGTAAAGATGGTTTGGTTCATATTTCTCAAATTGCAAGTCATCGTGTTGCCTATGTAACAGATGAGTTAGCAGATGGACAAGTTATTAGTGTAAAAGTACTTGAAATTGATAGGCAAGGTCGTATTAAACTAAGTATTAAGGAAGCTGTTCAAGAGATGTGCGTAATTGATTAAAAATTGTAAGGATAGTTTGTGCATATATAAATTTAAGACTTTTGTTTTGTCTTAGATTTGAGTGTATTTATGGTAGTATTGGAGTTTTTAAATTCGTGTTTTTCATAAAGTTGTACTATATTCATAGTGAATAGTTTTATGTGGCGGATTTTGCCATGATAATGGTGTATTAGTCTCACTTTAGGTATGGAAATAATGTAAAAGTAAGAGTCATTTGGTGGATAGTGGATAGCTTAATTTTACCTGACTTTAGAATTTTAAGTAATTGGACTATAAGTTCTTTATATAAATTTTCTTATTAAAAGTGGCTGGTATTTTTCTAAATTAGTATTGTAAGTATTCTCATTTCCTGATAGTTGAAATATTAATGTTTTATTAGTTTTAGGATTTCATATGTAGTGTTTTATGCTTTATGTAAAAGGATCGTAATAGTTTTTATTAGGTATATCATTAGTGATTTTTGTTTTTAATTATAATTAAGATAAGTAATTTTATAGCATATAATAATCAATGTTTGTTGATATTTTTTATAAATACTTTCATGTTGTCAATAATTAGTATTTGAGATCAAGATATGTTGGTTATTTTATTGCTAATTCACCGTATCATCTCCACATCATAGTTGGGTTTTTAGTGGTGGTCGTTTCTTTGGAAGATAGAAACCATCTTTGAATTAATCCTTTACTGCTTTCAAGTGCTTCATAAATTGTTTTTTATTTAAATATAATTAACAATGACACTACAAAATAATTACTTTTGTTTTTTTTGAAGCACTAGAAATATTTTAACTTATGTATTATTTAGTTATTTGTATTTATCTAAAGTTACGCTGTAATGTCATATAATTTGTTAGGTTACATGATAATTTTAATAGTATTAATTTAGTTTTTATTTTTTAGTAGATTA
>PVBE010385436.1_pt1 | contig 35760 bp, 29 predicted proteins | sample 1631181 | NCBI WGS metagenome assembly PVBE01 (sample SAMN08397723, study PRJNA350692) | Marine metagenome, whole genome shotgun sequencing project. | isolation source: water | place: Pacific Ocean | collected 2012-04
AAAAGGGCCTCACTGACCGGTACCCCCGGCTCCAGATCTCTGGTATCAATCACTTCAACTTTAAAGGGACGTTTTTTACCCCCAACATTGACACCCCCGGCGGCATTTATTTCCTCGACAGCCAGTTTGATCCCTCTTTCTGCATCCCATCCATAAAGGAAAGCAGTAGAAAGGGGTGCACCTATGATAATCGGTTTTTCGGCAAACGCAGTTTGACCGGGTAGAATCAGAAAAATTGCCGTCAAAAATACCAACACCATTTTTATGTTTCTTTTCTCCATAATTAAATCCTCCCTTTTGGGGCTAATATTGGATAACGTCGCACAGTATTATTTCAGAGCTAAACTTTGACAGTCTCGTAAAAAGTCATTTGCGAACGGCTTTGAGCATTTTGAGATGAAGCGTTTTATAGGTGGTGAGTCAAAAATTTCAAGCTGTTTGAGGAGGTCACGACGAGTTCTTGAAATTTAGTATCACCTATCTATACGCCTCAAAATGGCCATTTAGAAAGAAATATGGTCTTTTTACGAGTTCAGCAACTTTAGTGTGGATAAAATGTCTCACCTCTGATAAATGCCGATGCAAGACAAGAGTTTTCTATGGCCGCTTCACTCCTCAAACTGGCTTTATTGTTGCGCAATTTTTTGTGTTGATGCCGGGGATCTCTATTTGCAGCGAGAGTATATATAACGAAGTTTTTTCTGTCAAGGCGTTAAATTAATGGATATGGTCCAGTAAACCTCAATTGCACACCCCTCAATTAATGTATATTTATACACAAACTTGAACCCTATTTGACCTTAAATATATTCACCGGCAGATAGAAAAATGCTCAAAAAACATACAAACCGTCCTTTGACAGAGTTTCCGAAGGAATTTCTTGATTCAGAGGTCATCGTTAAAAAGACATCATATGAATATAACGTTCTTAAGCCATTACTTTTTGAGATGATTGACTCGATGGCAGGGGTGGCGATCACAAAACAGACACGGGTTCTGATCAAACCAAACCTCCTTCTTCCTGCTAGACCCGAAAGGGCGATTCTGACCCATCCCCTTGTTGTAAAAGCGGTTGCCGAGTATGTGAAAAACAAAGGGGGAGACGTTCTGATTTCAGACAGCCCGGCCTGGGGGTCATTTGAAAAAATTTTAAAGATAGGCGGATACCATAAAGCACTGGAAGGTCTTGATGTTGAATTAAAAGAATTCAAAACATCCATTCCGGTCGATATCGGTAAGCCGTTTGGCAGCATCGAACTGGCAAAAGATCCGTTCGAAGCGGATGTGGTGATCAACCTGGCCAAATTAAAAACCCATTCCCAGATGCTTCTCACATTGGGGGTGAAAAACCTCTTTGGGTGTATCATCGGCTTAAAAAAACCGGAATGGCATTTGCGCAGTGGTGTCGATCGGGACCTGTTCGCCGGACTTCTGGCCCAGATTTATCAAACGATACTACCGTCGATCACTATCGTTGATGGAATTTTGGCCTTGGAAGGGCAAGGCCCCGGCAAGGGAGGTACCCCACGGTACTTGGGTTTACTCATCGGCAGTAAAAACGCCTTTACGGCGGATATGGCCATCTGTCGCCTGCTAGGGTTGAATCCGGACAGACTCCCCACCCATCGATCAGGTAAAAGATTGGGATTGGCAAAAGATGCCATTGATGTCGTCGGAGATGCTGATCCGATAAACCATTTCGCATTTCCATTGTTGGGGTCGCTGGCCTTCGGTCCAAAACCGTTTCAAGGATTGATACGAAAGCATCTGGTCCAACGTCCGGCTGTTAATGATCGTATTTGCAGGGCCTGTGGTGACTGTTTGCAGTTTTGTCCGGCAAAGGCCATCGCACCGGACGGAAAAAGTATTTCCTTTGATTATGACAGATGTATCCGGTGTTACTGCTGCATCGAAATCTGCCCCCACGGTGCGATCCGTTCGGCCGAGACCTTACCCGGAATGCTGGTGCGGCGGTTTTTTACGGAAAATAGATCCCATTGACATGCTGACCTCTTTTCTGTATGTTAAATATTGATACTCTTCTCAAAAGAGTTCGCCTGTTGTGGTTGAAAGCCTTTCCACACTTTTGGGTTACTGTTTTAAGAAGATTGGGAGATATTGAAATCGACTGCAGGCAAAAGAAATTTTTTTATAAACAACACAGATGATTATCAAGAATCAAAAAACCGGAAATAGAATAAAACGGGGGGGGAAACATGGCAGGTATCAACAAAGTCATCCTGGTCGGCCGTTTGGGCAGAGACCCTGAAGTCCGCTATACACCGGATGGAACTGCGGTTGCCACTTTCAGCATCGCCACATCCGAGGGATGGAAGGATAAGAGCACTGGTGAGAAAAAAGAACGAACGGAATGGCATCGGATCGTCGCATGGCGAAGACTGGGTGAAATCTGTGGTGAATATCTTTCAAAAGGCAGACAGGTTTATATCGAAGGTCGTATCCAGAACCGGGATTGGGAAGACAAAGAAGGAATAAAAAGAAACACCACTGAAATTGTTGCATCACAGATGCAAATGCTAGGGACGAGAGACGCTGGCGATGTTTCAACCGCCAGCGCAAAAGCACCGGCATCCAATGATCAGGAACTTGCTGTTCCAGAAACCCAAGACGATGATATTCCGTTTTAATCCACAATCTATTTCATGGGGAAAAGTTCGGGCGGATGGCGTGGAATAACAATTTTCGTCTGTTCCCCCCTAACAGCCTGGAAACATTCTGAGAAGCCGCCTGCAGTGAGCGTCAAGCCAATCCTTTAAAAAAAGAGAACGGATGTGATGCCCGCCGCTGCATTTGGTTTGGGGAGTGTTTAGGTTTTATTTCCTTCCTCGATCTTATCGGGGTCTTCTTTTTCAGCATCAGTTGTTGCTTTTTTGAAATTCTTTATCCCTCGACCAATACCCGATCCTATTTCTGGAAGTTTACCGGCTCCAAAAATAATCATAATAATAACTAGGATAATGATAAGCTCCGGCATTCCAATTCCAAACATAACAAAACCTCCTATCTATCGGGATGGGGTTGTTTTAATTCATGCATCAGTTGCGTGAATTCTTTCGATTTTAAATAACGATCAATGGCCCCCTGATAATCGATCCATTTTTTCCAGACCTGAAGCCAGATTTCGTTCCGCCAATAGCAGTCTGGATCCCCAAACCCTTTAAGCCGATCGATATAATCGATATATTCCTCTGCACAGCTCTCACAGAAGCGGTAAGGTATCCTGGACAAGTGCGGATTCTTTTCTATTTTGCCGCCATCCCTAATTATCTGGGTACCGCATTTTTCACACTTGAACGTACAGTGGATACATTGAAAAACTCTCTGAACCGCCATGCTTTTCTGCTTTTTTACCAGTGCGGCTCTCTGCGTTTTCGTAACCCGCTGTTTCTCACCAAGTGATATGACATCGCCCATAATGAACCCTATTGAATCATATTAAGTCAATAAAGTTTTCTCGCCCATTGAAATGACCGATTAACAAAATCTTATTATATCACCCGACCATTTCAATGTCAATCTTTTCGAGCCGGAATATAAAAGTTCTTTTAGCGATGCCTTGTCAATTGATGCGGCACATGTTATCTAAAATAGGATCTTAGATATATAAAAAACTCGAGTTTGACAGTCTCGCAAAAAAATCGAAATTAGACGGCAAAGTAAAAAGCTTCAAATTCAAGGCGCACAAATCCTTGGGGAGGAGGCGTACTTACGGTGCGCTGCAATGACGAAACATTCAGCGCAACACAGAAGTTGGACTTTTTACGAAGCCGTCAAGTTTCGCATATTCGATGGGGCATGGTGCCGCATGCGGCTTTCCCCAAAATATCAGCTGCAAAACTTGCCAAAAAAAGGAGCTCAAATGACGACCGACAGGTTTGAACCAAACTGCCTTCCGGTGTTAACCGGCAGCCTTCCGATGAATGATCATAGCAAAGCCGCGAAAATGGTTAAAAAGTTCACACCTGAAATTCCCTCATGGGTTCAGCTCCCGGTATATAAAAACGAAGGGATGATCGCACAGTTTGTCCAGGGTTTGCCTGGTCTTAGGATTGAAAAAGAGACGCCTTTTGTCGATACGGAAACGGACAGTTTTGAGCAGGAGATTCTTCAATTCTACGAAGAGTATATCGGCGTATCTGAAGGTACCATCGACCTTTATGATACGAGATTTATCCTGAAACACGATACCGCCAGCGGATTTTTTGAACTGATCGATACGATGGACAGATCGGCACCCTGGCCGGTGGCGGTCAAAGGCCAAATAACCGGGCCCATTACCTTTAGCCTAGGCGTAAAAATAAAAAATGGAAAACCCATTTTTTATGACGAACAGTTGAGGGATGTCGCCGTCAAGCTTTTGGCCCTGAAAGCCAGATGGCAGGTGAAAAAACTTTCAAAATTCGGATGCCCGGTCATTATTTTTTTTGATGAACCAGGACTTGCCGGGTTCGGATCGTCTGAGTTGATCAGCATATCCCGTGAAGAAATTCTTGCCTGCCTTGATGAGATGATAGAAGCGGTTCATGCGGAAGGCGGTCTCGCAGGAATTCATGTCTGTGCCAATACAGACTGGTCTTTGATTCTGGACTCCTCAGTCAATATCGCCAACTTTGACGCTTTCGCTTTTTTTGACCGATTTATCCTCTACCCGGATCAAATTAAAAGGTTTATAGTATCAGGAGGAATCTTGGCGTGGGGAATCGTTCCGACTTTAAACGCCGAAGATATTGAAAAAGAAACCACCGATTCCCTTTTCGCCGGGTTGGAACAAAAGATCCAAAAAACAGAGGATATCGGCATCGACCGCCAAACCATCTTAAGACAGTCTCTGATAACTCCAAGCTGTGGCGCCGGCTCGTTGAGTCTTGACCTCACCGAAAAGGTGCTTAAATTGACCCGGAGTGTTTCGGACCGTTTGAGCAACAATTAACCCCCAAATATGAGATTAGAAAATGAGGTTCTAAATGGATTACGCGAAAGAAAACAGATTTTCGGGGGCAACCCGGTATATCTTGGATGATGAATTGGCCAGCATTGTGAATATTTCCATAGCCCTCGAAATGCCACTACTGCTAAAAGGGGAACCAGGTACCGGTAAAACCATGTTGGCCCATGCCATCGCGGAAAGCTTAAACATGCCCCTGATCGTTCTCAATGTCAAATCGAATATGAAGCTCGTAGATGCACTCTATCAGTACGATACACTCACCCGGCTCAATGACAGCCGTTTTGGTGATTCGAGCAGGGATGTGAGTAATATCGAAGAGTATATAAAGATGGGTAAGATCGGCCAGGCCTTCACATCCGGGGTGAAAACCATCCTGTTGATCGATGAAATTGATAAAGCTGACACCGATTTTCAAGATGACATGCTTGACGTGCTCGACCAAATGGAATTCGACATCATTGAAATTGACAAGACAATGAAGGCCATCAATCGGCCGGTCATCATCATCACATCCAATGCGAAAAAGGACCTGTCAGATCCTTTTCTGGGAAGATGTAACTTTCATCACATTGTCTTTCCTGGTCCTAAAATGATGAGGAAAATAGTGAGGGTTCACTTTCCGAATATTGGCTCCGATCTTATCGAAAATTCCATATCAAACTTTTATAGACTGCGGGAAATCGAAAATATTGAAAAAAAACCCGCCACTCGGGAGCTTATCAACTGGATCCGGGCCCTAAATACAGATCCCGATTTTCAGCCGAAAGAATTGATCGCAGAGGAGATACCGTTTTTGGGTGTTCTTTTTAAAAAGAGCCAGGATTATGAAAGGGCCATGAATGAGGCGAATCGGCGCTAACTTTATTAGTTTTTAAAACACATGTTTATCGATTTCTTTTACAAATTAAAAGATGCCGGAATTCCGGTTTCCCCCACCTCTTTTCTGACCCTTCAGAAAGCGTTGAGCAAGGGCCTAATCAGCTCGCTTGCGGGTTTCTATACCTCTTCCAGGGCTATTTTGGTTAAAAGTGAGAGATACTTTGACCTGTACGACCAGGTCTTCGCCCACCACTTTCAAGGAACCGAAATGCCGGATGCGGATGAGATCGAAGTCTCTGAAATGGCAAAAATTTTGCTCGAGGAGTGGTTGAAAAATCCTGAATCCGTTGCCATGGCTTTTGGGGTCGACGAATCCGAGCTAAATAAGCTGACCCCCGGGGAACTGATCGATTATTTTAAAAAGCGTCTCGAAGAACAGAAAGAGCGTCACACCGGCGGAAGCAAATGGATCGGAACCGAAGGGACTTCGCCTGTAGGACATTCCGGGTATCATCCGGGAGGCATGCGAGTCGGAGGTATCTCCCGAAACAAATCCGCGGTTAAGGTTGCCATGGACAGAAGATACAAAGATTATTCCCACACCGGACCCCTGACATCGGCCATGATGGGAGAGGCTTTAAAACGGCTTCGGAACATGATACCGGTCGGACCGAAAGATCAGATCAATATTGACGATACCATCTACCAAACCATGAAAAATGGGGGTGAAATCGAAATTGTCTTTGATAAGCGATTAAAAGATCGACTCAAGGTCGTTTTAGCCGTCGACAACGGGGGTTGGTCCATGGATCCCTATATACCGGTTGTGCAGGCCCTTTTTGATCATGCAAAGGACCAATTCAAAGATCTTAGGACCTATTTTTTCCACAACACCATATATGATAACATCTGGACGGATCCGGCAAGATATAAAAAGCCTCTGCCGGTGGACGAGTTGGCCCGGTTCGATCCTGAAACCCGCTTGATCCTGGTGGGAGATGCCAGCATGGCCCCCTATGAACTGATGGCCAACGATGGATCGATTCATATAGAAGAACGGAGCAGAAAAGCGAGTCTCGAACGGCTCAAGGCGCTCAATAAAACCTTTCCCCATTCCGTCTGGTTGAACCCCATTCCCTTAAAAATGTGGGGATATACTCACACGGTATCGGTCATTTCACAGATATTTCCGATGTATGAGCTCTCACTCGACGGGCTTGAAGAGGCGATTCCTTTTCTCATGTCGAAATAAGGGGTTTTACCCAAAGATCGAACTGTTGATTCACTGCATCTTTTTTCACTTCACTCTTTCTGGTCGGTTCCAACTTTATAAATTGATATTTCGGTGTTTTTTTACTAAAATAGTTACTTTTGAATTGCCAATACGGCATTAAGATTTTAATTTTTAATCAGGAGATCTGCCATGTTTAAAATCGTAAAACGGGAAGAGATGACCGGAGGCACGGTCATTTTAAATGAGATCGCGGCACCGTTGATTGCCCGAAAGGCAAAACAGGGACAGTTTGTTATTCTAAAAGCGAATGAAGACGGTGAAAGAGTCCCCCTGACCATGGCAGATTCCGATCCTGAAAAAGGAACCATTACGGTCATCTATATGGTTGTCGGGAAATCGACAGCCCTATTCAAAACCCTGGCAGTCGGTGATGGATATCAGGACATCATCGGTCCCCTTGGCAAACCGACCCATCTCGAAAAGGTCGGCACAGTCGTTTGTGTGGGTCGCGGAACAGGGATCGCCGTGTTGCATCCCATTACCCGCGCGCTCAAAGAAATCGGAAACTATGTGATCAGTATCATCGGCGCCCGGACCAAGGATTTGCTTATCCTGGAGAACCAGATGCGAAAAGTCTCCCACGATCTTAGGATCAGTACTGATGACGGATCATACGGGCATCATGGTTTTGTAACGGAGGTTTTAAAGGAAATACTCGAAAATGAAGATGTTAAACAGGTGGTCGCCATCGGCCCGGTACCGATGATGAAATTTGTATCAAAAATCACAGCGGAATACCACATACCCACACTTGTCAGCCTTAACCCGATCATGGTGGACGGCACCGGCATGTGCGGTGGGTGCCGTGTATCGATAGACGGTAAGACAAAATTTGCGTGTGTGGATGGGCCGGAATTCGATGGCCACAAAGTAGATTACGACGAACTGATGCGGCGTCTTCAGGCTTACTGTGACGAGGAGACCGAGTGTTACGAGGATTACTGCACCATAAGAGATGCCGGGTAAAAGATAAAAACTTGAAGTGAGACCGTATTTGGAGGAATCGATGGCGAAAACAACAGGTAAAAAAAGAGCAACACCCCGACAGCCGATGCCGGAGCAAAAACCTGAAATCAGGAAAAGGAATTTTAATGAAGTGCCATTGGGCTATACCATTGAGTTGGCCCAGGAAGAGGCCTCGAGGTGTCTGCAGTGCAAAAAACCGGGCTGTGTGGAAGGGTGTCCTGTTGCTGTCGATATACCGGGGTTTATTAATTTTATCACTAAGGGGGATATGACCGGGTCGATACGGAATCTCTGGAGCAGAAACTCGCTTCCTGCAGTTTGTGGCCGGGTGTGCCCCCAGGAAATTCAATGTGAACAAAGGTGTATCCTCGCTAAAAGAGGAGACCCGGTGGCCGTCGGCCACCTTGAACGATTTTCGGCCGATTATGAACGGGCATATGGGACCGGAGAATTACCCCCAAATGCGCCGGCCACTGGAAAAAAAGTGGCTGTCATTGGGTCCGGTCCTTCCGGTCTAACCGTTTCCGGCGACCTGGTAGCGTTGGGCCATCGGGTTACGGTTCTGGAAGCATTTCATAAACCGGGCGGCGTTCTGGTATACGGAATCCCCGAGTTCAGACTCCCAAAGGAGATTGTTGCCCAGGAGGTTCATTTTCTGGAAAGGTTGGGTGTCGAGGTAAAATGTAACATGGTCGCCGGAAACACCGTCAGCATCGACGAGCTCTTTGAATCGGGTTATGATGCCGTCTATATCGGCGTAGGTGCTGGTTTACCCCGTTTCATGATTATTCCGGGTAAAAATCTGGTGGGAATCCTATCTGCCAATGAATATTTGACCCGTGCCAATCTCATGAAAGCCTATAAATTTCCGGAGGTGGACACCCCCATTCCCCACGGAAAAAATGTGGTGGTCCTTGGAGCTGGAAACGTGGCGATGGACTCCGCCCGGACCGCCCTTCGTCTCGGTGCCGATAAGGTACGCATTGTCTATCGCCGCTCAAGAAAGGAGATGCCGGCGCGGATTGCGGAAATTCATCATGCAGAGGAGGAAGGGGTCGAATTTTTTCTTCTGACCACTCCGGTAAAATACCTGGGCGATGAAAAGGGACGGCTTACCGGCATGGCGTGCTTGAAAATGGAGTTGGGTAAACCGGATGAATCCGGCCGACAAAGGCCAATCCCTATCCCGGGATCGGAATTTGAACTGCAATGCGATTTCTGTGTGGTCGCTGTCGGTTCAGGCGCCAATCCACTGTTGACCAACGCCACAAAGGACATGAAACTAAACCAATGGGGTTATATCGTTGCAGATCCAGAAACCGGAAAGACCACCAAAAAAGGGGTCTGGGCAGGCGGTGATATTGTCACCGGAGCTGCCACCGTAATTTTAGCTATGGGAGCGGGAAGAAAAGCCGCAGATTCGATTCACAAATATCTGACATGGGGGTGGTAAACCACCATTGTAAACAGTAAGGCACTTGCCCAAATTGACCATGTGGGCCTATCAAGGCATTTTCCAATGAAAAATTAAGATTTTTCTGAAAACAGAACGCCCTTGATAAAGCGATCGAGTTCCCCATCCAAAACCTGGGTGACATTTCCAATCTCAAGGCTAGTCCGATGATCCTTTACCAGTTGATAGGGATGAAGAACATACGATCGGATCTGATTTCCCCAGGCAATGTCATCCTTGCTGTCATGCATTTTCTGCTTTTTATCATCCTGCTTCTGTTTTTCATGCTGATACAGCCGGGCCTTTAGTACTTTCATAGCCATCTCTTTGTTCCTAAACTGGGATTTTTCCTGCTGACACTGCACAACAATCGAAGTAGGGAGGTGGGTGATCCGGACCGCACTGCTGGTCTTGTTCACATGCTGCCCGCCGGCACCGCTGGCCCTGTAAACATCAATACGCAAATCCTTATTCTCAACATCGATCACGATTTCGCTGTTTAACTCCGGGTAGACGAAGACAGAAGCAAAGGAGGTATGCCGTTTGCCGCTGGCGCTGAACGGAGAAATTCGAACCAGCCGATGCACCCCTGTTTCGGTCTTCAGATATCCATAGGCATAATCTCCATTTGCGGTAAAAGTCACACTCTTTATCCCGGCCTCATCACCGGGCTGAAAATCAATCAGATCGATCTTGAAACTCTTTCGATCAACCCATCTGGAATACATTCTAAAGAGCATCTCTGCCCAATCCTGGGCTTCGGTTCCCCCTGCTCCGGCGTTAATCGAAACGATGGCGTTGTTCCGATCATCGTCACCGTCCAGCATCAGGTCTAGGGAAAATGTATTTGATCTTTTCTCAATCGATTGAATCTTTTCAGAAACTTCTTCGAGGGTTTCCGTGTCTAATTCTTCCACGGCAAGATCAAGGAGAATTTCACTCTCTTCGAGATCATTTATAAGGGTTTGAAAGCGATCAATTTTACCGGTTAGCAACGCCCGCTCTTTTAAAACAGGTTTTGTCTCTTCGGGGTTGTCCCAGAAATTCTTTTTCGATATCAGGACTTCAATCTCTTTTAACCGTTTTTCTTTTTCTGGAAGGTCAAAGATAGTCTTTGACCTGTTCTAATTTCACCCGAAGCTCTTCGATGGTTTGTTTCAGTTCAATAGACATTTTTTCCTCCTTATCTTCTACTTCTGAGTATTGTTACCAGCAGGGTGACGGTCAGACAGAGCCAGGCGAACGCGTCTCCGATCCGGGTATAAATTGTTGCCGTATTGATCAGTGGCATCGAACGGGTCATAACCGCATCTTTAAAAAGTGAGGTAGATGAAACGATCCGACCTGCCGGATCAATAAAACCACTGATGCCTGTGTTTGCTGATCGAACCAAGGCCCGTCGATTCTCAACCGCCCGAAAAACCGCCATGGAAAAATGCTGGTGTGGAGCGCTGGTTTTCCCATACCAGGCGTCATTGGTGATGTTAATCAGCAGGAGAGCCTTATTTTTTACCATCTCCCTTGCCAGGTTCGGGAAAATGATCTCATAGCAGATCAACATGCCCAACCGGTATTCACCCCAATTGAGGGTGCTTCCCGATTTGCCTGGCCAGAAGTCCCCGACCTGTTCAACCATTTTGCCCAAAAAGGGGAACCACTTCTTGAAAGGAATGTATTCACCAAACGGAACGAGGTGCGCCTTATCATATCTGCCCAGCACCTTGGCGTCCGAATCCACCAGGTAGGCACTGTTGTAATATTTCACAATATTTTCGCCCGGTTTAAAAGAAGGACTCCCGAACACAAAACTCGTATCGGTTTCTCTAATTCCTTTTTGAACCTTTTTGGTAAGGGCAATATCGTTTAAAAAATTAAATGGTGCCGCAGTCTCCGGCCAGACAATCAGGTCCGGATTTTCCTTTTTTGCCTTGAGTGATAAACCAATATATTTATCAGTAGTGGCGATCTGAAACCGGGGATCCCATTTGATTTTCTGATCAATATTACCCTGAACAATGGAAATCCGTGAAAAAGCTGAAATTAAGGCCAGCTGGTCGATCCAGTTTATTCGCCACTTTCCGTAAAACCAAACGATGACAAAAACGATTCCAAAAACAGATACTGCCCCTGCTGCCAGATGTTTATTAACTTTTGTACCCTGCCATTTTCTTTTTCGGATAAAAAGAAATGCCATCAAAATTGTCGCATTGCAAAAAACCACCAGGAAAGAGATGCCATATACGCCTAATATATCCGAAATCTGTATTAAATGCAATACCTTGTACTGGGAATATCCGATCAGTTCCCAGGGAAACCCTGATAGAAGATGAGAACGAATATATTCCAGTGATACCCAGAAAACCGGTATCACAAAAAGAGATAAAACAGGCTTCGGGGCAAACCTTGCCATCATCCAAGAAAAGACCCCCAGATAAAGGGTAAGATAGGCGCAAAACAGAAAAAGGATGGGGATGCCCAAGTATAAAGGAAGGTGACCAAATGTTTTCAGGGTATATGCTATCCAGTACATCAGTGTGAGATAGTGAACCAGTCCTGCCAACACGCCAAGACGAAAACTCTCCTTTGGCGATAGGTTATTAAGAGAAATCAGTAACGGGACAAGGGCAAACCACGCCAGCCAGGAAATTCCGATCCCGGGAAATGATCCGGTCAGTAAAAGACCGCTAATTGTAGCGTAAAAGATATTTTGTTTGGTGATGGGATCTGTTTTCAATAGACGATAGGTTGACTCGAATATTCCCGAAAACTGTTGATACCTTCCCCGCGTGGTGTGCATACGTGCAATGATTTGCGCATACGGCCAGCACAAAAGGCACATTAAGGGAACACGAAGTGAAACCTTTAAAGGTTTGTGGCAACAATTGAAAATTTATATAATAAATCCACATTTCAAACAATCATTTTTTTTTGTTTATTTGAAATATTCAACAATAGGTTATCCTTTCCACATCAGAATCACGCTCTTCATTTATTTTAAACCTTGACACAAAGACAGTTAAGCGCCATATTTTTCCAGGTGAAAAATAATTTTCTATCATTGAACCAGACGCAAAGGACCCGTTGATAACATCTTCGGATTTTAATGACGATGGAATATATCGAACCCCCTTCTGCCATAAAACTAGATGATAAAAAACTTGAAGGAAAGCTCCGAAAGGTTCTCCCTCACGACAAAGACGAAAGCCAAATTATCATCCAGAAAGCCCAGATTAGGGATGTAGAAGAAATCCTCGAACTGGTGAACGGCTTCGCGGCATCGAATTTAATGCTTCCCCGTGGTCCCCAATACCTGTATGAAAATATCCGGGATTTTATAATAGCCGATGACAGAAACATTCCGATTTACAGCCTGACGAAAACCAGGGAAGTATTACACCTTATTGTGGCCTGCGGAAGCCTGCATGTGCTTTGGGAAGATATTGCGGAGATCAGGGCGCTTGCGATTCATCCGGATTATCAGCAGATGGGGCTGGGAAGCAAATTGATCGAATATATGATGGAAGAGGCCAAACAACTGGGAATAAGGCGTTTGTATACTTTTACATTGACTGAAGATTTCTTCAAAATACTTGGGTTCAAACGACAAAACAGAGCAGAACTCCCTCCTAAGGTTTGGGGCGAGTGCAGTCGCTGCCCAAAATATTTCCAGTGTGATGAAATCGGAATGGTTCTAGAACTCTAACTCCGGTGAAAATGACAGGGTTTTGGAAAAATATTTATCTGCAATTTTAGTTCAAATCAGGAAAATTCTCTGAAAATTTCTTCTTCAACCCTGAATATATGGGCAATTAAAGCAGCACGGATCCACATGCCGCAACGCTCCTGCCGCCAATAAGCGGCCCGCGGATCTTTGTCAACCACCACATCAATTTCATAGCGTCTGGGAAGCGGATGCAGGATCGCACAATGGGGTTGAATCATTGAAAGATGTTTCGTTTTGAAATGAAACTCAGGATAGGTTTCAGCTTCACTCGATGGGCCTTCGGAGTATTCATTCTGAATTCGGGTCATATAAATGGCATCCACTTCCGGCATGATGCTTTCGAAGTCGTCGGTTTCTATGAACGGAATATTATATTTATTTAAAAAATTTTTAATATCATCCTTCATTTTGAATACATCAGGTGATACAAAATATAGTGTGTTATCTTTATAATTTTTCATTAAGTAACTCAGGGAACGTACTGTTCTGCCACGTCTTAAATCACCCACCATGGCAATTTTTTTGCCGTCCAACCCCCCGACATTACGAAATTCTCTTTCAAGGGTATAAATATCTAATATGGCCTGGGTAGGGTGTTGATCCGGTCCTGAGCCGCCGTTTATGACCGGAACCGGTCTCTCTGTTTGATTTAAGACCCATGCCATTTTTTCAGCAAAGCCGGCCTCCGGATGCCTGGAGATAATCAAATTGACATAACTGGCAAATGTTCGGATCGTATCTTCCGGTGATTCACCTTTAACTTCTGAACTCGTCTGGGTACTACGAATTTCAGAAACATTCAATCCCAGAATATGACAGGCATTTTGAAAAGATAGGAAGGTACGTGTCGACGGCTGTACAAAATAAAGCATGACCCGTTTATGAGGCAGAAGATTTCTAAGCTTTTTTTGGCCCATTCCTGTTTCGGCCAACACCCTGATCATGTCCGCCAGATTGCAGAGCAAATCCAAAAATCCCCTCTCAAACTGCTGGGCAAAAATAATATCAAACAATCTTCCTTCTGATTGGAAAAAATCTAACTTTTCATCAACAAGCTGGGAATAAAATTCTTCCCACCCCTCGAATTCCTGCTGGGTCGGCTCGGCGTATTGTTCCATTCTTTTCTCCTGTTGCTGGGTTGTCGGGATAAAGCACTACAGTCCGGTTTCCATTTCCGCACCTTTTATTTTGCAAAGACTCGCCTTCGGCCTAGGGCAAACGCGACGCTCTTTCGGATTGGAGGGCGAAACTTGAGTAATTAATACAATATGAGAATTTTGTGTCAAGATCAGAGTAGCCCACTTATATAATATTTTTCTGATTTTTTAACCCCAATGAAGGCATTTTAATCAAATTTTTATAAAAGACCTGTTTTCGCGAATTTATGAATGGTTTTGCGATCGGCAAGTCTTGATCACATGACAATTTTCTGCCATATTTGGCTATAAAAAACCTGGGTAGTATATGTTTTTTTGAAAGGATGTTTAAAATGAAACCAAGAGTCCTAATTAAAATCGGTGGTCAGGCTTTTGAAGACGAAGGTGGGTTCAAGGAACTGGCCACTGCAATTAAATACAATCCGGAGACCGAAATTATTATCGTTCATGGCGGGGGTGCTGAAATATCCCAGGCGCTCAAAGGTGCCAACCGGGAAACCGTTTTCATTGACGGCACTCGAGTTACCCAGGCGGAAGATATTAAAATAGTGGAAAATATCCTTTCCGGTACAATCAATCAACGAATTGCTTCCTGGTTAACAAAAAATGGCGTGCCGTGCAGACGGATGTCTGGCAAAACAAAGCATCTGTTTACAGTCGAACCCTTGACCCGCAAGGGTCAGGATTTGGGATATGTCGGGAAAATAACGCGAGTTAATGCCGGCATTGTTCTGGATACGTTGAAGGACGGCCGGGTGCCGGTGGTCTCTCCTATTTCAGCCAATGATGAAGGCGAAAGCCATAACGTCAATGCGGATAGTGCGGCTGCCGCCTTAGCCGCCGATGCGCAATGTACGGATCTTGCTTTTATAACCGATGTTCCAGGTGTTTTGATAGACGAACAAACTTGTCGCTCCCTTACCATTTACGAAGCAAAAACACTTATCGCTGAAGGCACGATCAGTGGGGGAATGGTAGCAAAAATGGAATCAACATTTGAGGCCCTTGAAAAGAAGGTACCTAGGGTGCATATCACCCAATGGCAGGGACCCGATACCCTACAAAGCATTATCGAAGGGGAATGCAAAAACGGAACAATCATTCAAACACATGATCTGTAAATCCAGCGCATCTAAGCTCCACGGCAGCAAGCTGCGGCCGGAAACCGAAGGAATTTAATCTTATAACTCAAATTTCGCGCAAACTAACCTGAAGAATTCTTTCGATTTCTTTTAATGATTTGACAACAAAATCCGGTTGGATATCGCCAGACAAATCACTTTCTTTGAATTCCCCTGTTTTGACCAGGACCGAATTTATCCCGGCCCTTTTGGCGCCCATAATATCCGTTGCAACACGATCCCCCACCATTAATACCCGGCGCCTCTCGACACCCATAGACCTGAGTGTAACATCGAAAATAAATTGACTGGGTTTGCCGATATAGGTGGCTTTAACTCCGGCGGCATCTTCCAGCATTTTGCCATACGCTCCTACGGTGAGCTCAACTTCACCGAGGCTGTGGTCGACTTTTTCAGGTATCATAACGACGAGTTTCGAACCGGCCAGCAAAAGCTTCAGTGCTTTATTCAAGTTTTGAAAATTGAACTCTTCCCGGTAATCCCCGACAACTATATACGCTGGGTTTTCATCATCGTGGATAAAATCCTGGAACTCTGTAAACCCTTTTCCTTTCAGCATCACCCAGCATGATTTTTGGTTCATGCGCTTCAGGTATCTTGCAGTCGCATAGGAAGCGGTTATCACCTCTTCCTTAAAAATCGAAAACCCCATTTTAACCAGCTTTTCAGCACAATATTCTCTGCTTTTCAGTGTGCTGTTTGACAGTATTCTGATGACAAGTCCTTTTGCCCGCAGCCGATCAATCAGTTCTATGGCACCGGGATATACTTTTCCCTGGAATTCAAGAATACCATCAATATCAAATATGACGCCTTTGAAGTTACCTGTCATCCCGTAGACCTCCTCGAATGGATATTAACACCAGCGTAAATATATAAAAAGCCTTGTTGATAGTTGTCATTCAAGATTCATGCGTTGTATTTCAAAACTCATTTTGAACGATATTTTGCTATTTTGGAAAAACGCCTCCTGTAAAAAACACATCTCCTTCGCAATTGATCTCACCCAAAATCACAAGTTCTTATCAATATCAAACCAAATTATCGATTTTTTCATTTATCTTTCCGGTAAAAAACTATTATAAAAGAGAAAGCAGTGAAATTAAAGATGGTGTAAAAGATGCAGACTGATGAAAAGCTGAAAAAGCGGATCACCTATGAGAAAATGCTTGCCGGCATATCTGAGCGGGCGGTGTCGGTCGATAACCTGAACAATTTTTTAGATTCATCTCTGAGGCGCATGGGAAGCATTTTGGATGTGAGCCGTATCTTTATTTTTACATATCAACCTTCATCCGACACATTCTTTTGTATTTGTGAATGGGTTGCAAAGGGGATAGACACATTAAAGAAGTTGAACGAGCTGACGATTTTCATTCCATGGGGAACGAAGCACCTGAAGGCGGGCCGAACCATCAATTTTCAAGACACCCGGGATATCCCCGGAGAACAACTTAGAGAACGGATGCTGGCAGTCAATGTCAAATCCACGTTAACCGTTCCGTTGTTTATTAAAGGCCGGCTTTACGGTTTTATGGGATTCGATGAATGCCGTCACCATCGAAAATGGATAGATGAGGATATGTATATTCTGACCACTGCAGCCCAGATCATAACCAAGGCAATTGAAAACAAAAAGTATGAAGAAGAATTGGAAAGACATCGCAGCCATCTGGAGTCCATCTTCAGCAGTGTTCAAGACGCCATTATTACGGTCGACACCGAAATGAATGTAATCGAGGCAAACAAGGCCGCGGAAACCATCTGCGGTTTCAAATTAATCAGCGGTCAGCCTTTTACCGACTGTACCAGGGAATGCGATCGGTCCTGCCATGAAGTATTAAAGGAAACCCTAAGAGACAGGCGCACAATTCGGGAATACAAAATCGAATGCGGACACAAGCATCGATACAAATCGGTCGCCATGGTCAACAGTTTCTCCCTCTTGGATGGTAGTGGTAAGTTCGTGGGAGCAGTCCTGGTTATCCGCGATATTACGCGGCTTACCCACCTTGAGAAGGAATTAAAAGAACGGCACCATTTTCAAAATATTGTCGGCAAGAGTGAAAAAATACAAAAAATTTTCAGTCTGTTAGAGATTCTGGCCAATCAGGCAACAACTGTTTTGATTACCGGCGAAAGCGGTACAGGTAAAGATATGGCTGCCAAAGCCTTGCACTATGCCGGCACTCGAGCAAGCGGGCCATTTGTGACGGTCAATTGTTCGGCCCTTGCTGAAAATTTGCTCGAAAGTGAGCTGTTCGGGCATGTTAAAGGCGCTTTTACCGGAGCGGATAGAGATAAAATCGGACGTTTTGAGACAGCCGATGGCGGTACGATTCTACTGGATGAGATTGGTGATATTTCCCATTTGATACAACTGAAGCTGCTAAGGGTCCTCCAGGAGAAGGAATTTGATCGGGTCGGTGAATCGAAGCCGAGAAAAGTGGATGTTCGCGTCATCACAACGACCAACCGGAATTTGAAGGAAGCGATAACCGAGGGAAAGTTCCGCGAGGACCTATATTACCGCCTCAATGTGATAGAAGTGAAACTTCCACCGCTTCGCGAAAGATATGAAGATATTCCAATGCTGATTGACCATTTCAGCCGTGTATTTAATAAAAGTTATAACAAGAATATCGATGGTGTGTCGGATGAAGTTCTTGAACAATTCATATATTATCCCTGGCCCGGGAATGTCCGGGAGTTGGAACATGCCATAGAAAGGGCCTTTGTTCTCTGTAGAAATCAGACCATTCAATTGGAGCATATTCCGACCGCAATCAGAGACTATACCCGGATTAAAAAGCGTACTTTAATAAAGAGGACGGACGATGATCCGGATGAGATCCTGAGAGCCCTGGAAAAGACCGATTGGAACATATCCAAGACTGCGCGCCTTTTGGGCATCAGCCGCTGGACGATGTATCGTCGATTTGAAAAATACAATATCAGCAGGCCGATAGAAAAATTGTAGTACCGCACATATATGTTAGCTACATTTATGTGTGTTGCTACATCGTCTTTGTTGATCTGAAAAATTTCCCGATTTCCCACAGTTTACAACCATTTACAAATACAATAAATTTTTTTTTATCGCCTTCCATACTTTTTGGCACTTTATTTGCATCTTATTATCTAATTAACTTAGGAACGCGTAGTACCATTAATAATTTTCAGATCATTATCAGGAGAAAAGAATGGCTTTTAATCTGAGAAATCGACATTTTCTGAAATTGCTGGATTTTACACCCGAGGAAATCAAATTTCTGCTTGGCCTCTCAATCGATTTGAAAAAGGCCAAATACGCCGGAATTGAGGAACCGCAATTGAACGGAAAGAATATTGCGCTTATTTTCGAAAAAGCTTCCACACGAACCCGATGTGCCTTTGAGGTTGCCGCCTACGATCAGGGTGCCCATGTAACCTATCTGGGTCCTTCCGGATCCCAGTTGGGCACCAAAGAGACCATGAAGGACACGGCCCGAGTGCTCGGTCGGATGTATGATGGGATTGAGTACCGGGGCTTTGGCCAGGAAAAAGTGGAGGAACTGGCCGAATATGCCGGCGTTCCTGTGTGGAATGGGCTGACCACCGAGTTTCATCCGACCCAGGTTCTGGCGGATTTTATGACGATGATGGAGCACTCCGACAAGCCCTTGCACCAGGTCAGATTTGCCTACCTCGGCGATGCCAGGAACAATATGGGGAACTCTCTCCTGATCGGGGCCGCAAAAATGGGAATGGATTTTCGTTCCGTGGCGCCGAAAACAGTTCAGCCTTCAGGTGAAATCATAAACCAGGCCAAGAATATCGCTGTAGAGACAGGCGCGAAGCTACTCGTCACCGATGATCTAACAAAGAGTGTCACGGACTGTGATTTTCTGTACTCGGACGTCTGGGTCTCGATGGGTGAACTGGACGAGGTGTGGAAAGAGAGAATTGATCTTTTGACACCTTACCAGGTCAATACAAAGGCCATGGAACTGACCGGCAATCCGAAGGTGAAGTATATGCACTGTCTGCCGGCGTTTCATAATCGTGAAACCGTTATCGGTAAAGAGATCTACCGGAAATTCGGTTTGGATGGCATGGAAGTGACCGAGGAGGTATTCGAGTCCGACGCGTCGATTGTTTTTGATGAAGCTGAAAACAGGATTCATACCATCAAGGCGGTAATGGTCGCCACATTGGGCTACTGATTGCCCAATTAAGAGATGGTGCGGTGCCAGGTGGTTCCCACTTCAGTATTTAGGCGTTTGAATGTTGTTAAGGGAAGATAGCTATATGGAAAATAAAAGAAAAAAGCCGATCTTACTAACCGCTTTTGGCGGCAATGCGCTGATTAGAAGTGGACAAAAAGGGACGGCGGAAGAGCAGATCGAAAACCTTAGCATGCCGATGAAACAAATCGCCCGGCTCTCCAGGAAATACAGGGTTGTGATCACACATGGCAACGGTCCCCAGGTCGGAAATTTGCTGCTGCAACAGGAGAGTTGTGATGAGGTCCCCAAAATGCCGCTGGAGATCATCGGTGCCCAAACCCAGGGACAAATCGGTTACATGATTGAATCATCCCTGGAAACGGCACTATTTGAAACCGGGATTAACAGTGAACAATATTTTGCAACCCTGATCACGTATGTAGTGGTGGACGAAGACGATCCTGCTTTTCAGCAGCCCACCAAACCGATCGGCCCTTTTTATACCAAAGAAGAAGCGGCCGGATTGTCCTATAGCATGATTAAAACAGACAAAGGCCACCGCCGGGTGGTAGCCTCGCCCAAGCCGATCGCCATCGTGGCGCACCGGGAGATTAAAAAATTGATCGAAATGGATTTTATCGTCATTTGCTGCGGCGGCGGGGGAATTCCGGTAATCCACAAAGAACGAAAGTTCTGCGGCGTTGAGGCGGTAATCGACAAAGATCTCGCCAGTTCAGTCCTGGCCCGGGAAATAAATGCAGATATCTTTGTTGTTGCCTCAGACGTCGATGGTGCAGCCATCCATTGGGGATCACCGGATCAGAGACTGCTGAAAAAGGTCCCCTTGGATGAGATGGAGCAATATATTCAGGAGGGCCATTTCCCGGCCGGATCGATGGGACCGAAGGTGGAATCGATCAGACAGTTTTTTAGCAACACCGGCAACCGGGGCATTATCTGTAAACTTGAGGATATTGAAAAAGCGATTGGAGGAAAAGCCGGAACCGAGATAATCAAATAGACAATAACCCATATAAATCATGATCGAGTAAATCGCGAAATAGTTTCAGCTAAATAGATCTAACAATTTTTTATTGCAAAATTGGGAGGAAAATATGTCAAAGAAAAACGTCATTATTATTGGGGCGGCAGGAAGAGATTTTCACAATTTCAATACCTATTTCCGGGGCAATGAATCTTACAATGTCGTTGCCTTTACCGCCGCTCAGATTCCGGATATCGAAGACCGCAAATATCCGGCTGAACTGGCAGGGGATCTCTATCCGGACGGTATCCCGGTTTATGCCGAAGAAGACCTGAACCGGTTGATAAGAGAACTGAATGCCGACGATTGTGTCTTCTCCTACAGCGATGTGTCCTACCAGCATGTGATGTCGATGGGCGCAAAGGTCAATGCAGCAGGGGCCAATTTTGTCATGCTCGGGCCCCGGGATACCCAGATTAAAAGCACCAAACCGGTCATTTCGGTAGGGGCGGTCCGAACCGGATGTGGAAAGAGTCAAACCTCCAGAAGGATTATCGAGTTGTTGATGGAAAAAGACCTGAAGGTGGTTGCCGTTCGTCATCCCATGCCATACGGTGATATCGCAGCCCAGAAGGTCCAGCGCTTTGCGGAGCTTTCCGATTTGGAAAAACACAACTGTACCCTGGAAGAGATGGAAGAGTATGAACCCCATGTGGTTCGCGGAAACGTTATCTATGCAGGTGTGGACTATGAAGCGATCGTTCGGGCCGCTGAAGAAGATCCCGACGGTTGCGATATCATCCTTTGGGATGGTGGCAACAATGATTTTTCATTTTACAAATCCGACCTGCATGTGACGGTGATCGATCCCCATCGACCGGGACACGAGCTCACCTACTACCCGGGAAACGTGACCTTAAGGCTGGCAGATGTGGTGGTCATCAATAAAATGGACAGTGCCGATGCCGAGGGCATTGAGATTGTTCGCCGCAACATTGCTTCCGAAAATCCGGATGCGATTGTTATCGACTGCGCCTCTACGCTGGATATCGACGATCCGTCGGTCGTAAAAGGAAAAAAAGTCCTGGTGGTGGAAGACGGCCCTACCCTGACCCATGGTGAAATGAAAATCGGGGCAGGTGTGGTTGCAGCCCTGAAGTTCGGCGCAACCGGCCTGGTTGACCCGCGGCCGTACACCGTGGGCCGGCTCTCGGAAACTTTTGAGATTTATCCGAATATCGGAACGGTTCTGCCGGCCATGGGCTACGGGGAGCAACAGTTAAGAGATATGGAAACAACCATCAACAAAACCGAATGCGATGCTGTGGTCATCGGCACCCCCATCGATCTGAGCCGCATTATCAAAATTGACAAGCCCCATACCAGGGTTTACTATAACCTCCAGGAAATCGGACGACCCGATCTGGCCGGTGTGCTTGATGATTTTGTCAAAAAGCACGAACTGGTCTGATCGTTTGTATAAATGATGAGGTATTAAAAAAATAATTAACTAGAGAAAGGAGAATTTCACAATGCCAAAGATAGTTAATTCATGGAATGAGTGGGATCCACTGAAACGGGTGATTATTGGAAGACCGGAGGGAACGAATGTTCCTGCTCCGGAGCCGGCCTGGTGGTATGACCTCCCGAAAGGCGGTTTTCCGCTGGGACAGTGGGGTCCGTTTCCCCAGGAAATGGTAGATGCCGCTAACGAGCAAATGGACTATTTTGTGGCGCAGATTGAGAAACGCGGCGCCATCGTCGAGCGGATCGATATTCACCCCTTCATGTTCAATAAAGCCTTTTCATCGCCCACAGAGGACTGGACACAACTAAACGCCCATGGTGTCAACAACGTCCGCGACGTCACCATGATTCACGGCAATTTTATTGTTGAGGCCACGACCGTCCGTCGGACCCGCGTCTACGAGCGCTTCAACCTGCGGCCGATCTTTGAGCGCTACTTCAAAGAGGACCCCGAGGTCGTACATTTTGCAGCGCCCATGCCGATGCTGACCGATGAGTCCTATGTCAAGAACTACTACTATTTGTACGAAAATATCTGGACGGATGAAGATAAGAAGAATCGGCTCCACAATTGGGAGTTCCAACTGACGGAAAAAGAGCCCCTTTGGGATGCCGCCGACGCCATGCGTTTCGGCAAGGACATCTTCCACCAGGGTTCCTGCGTGACGAACAAGGGCGGCATGGACTGGCTCAAACGCATGTGTTCTGCCCTCGGCCTCCGGCTTCACCATGTGCTGTTTGACACCCCCATGGACCCCGAAAAGCCGGACAATTTCCATCCATGGCACATCGACGTAAACTTTGTGCCGCTGAAGCCGGGCCTGTGCATGTACAATCCGGACTGGGCGCCGCGTACGCCGGAGGTATGGGAGCTGTTCAAAAAGAACGATTGGGAACTGATTCCGGCGGAAAGGCCGACCCGAGTGCACAAAAACAAGGTCTTTCTAACCGGTCTGTACGAGGGAAAATCATGGATATCCATGAATACCTTCTCCCAAGATCCGAAGACTGTTTACGTGGAGGCCGGTGAAACCGCCTATTGCGAGCAGCTGGATAAGCTTGGATTCGAGGTGGTTCCGATTCCTTACGAGAAAGTAATTCCGTTTGGCGGCGCTCTGCATTGCACCACGCTGGACGTCTATCGTGAGGGAGACTGCGAGGATTATTTCCCGAATCAGGTCGAGGGTTACTAAGAATATTTTTTAACCTGCCGATCCGGGTCCAATCGTATCAAGCTTAAAAAGGATCTGACCGGTAAAATGGATCATCTCTCTGGCATCGCGTAAAAGCAAAAAACATTTTTGCGGGAAAAGGGGATTGATCCATTTATCGCTTTTAAACGCAAAGCCGCAATCTTAAGGCTGAGAGACCCTATGTGGATGTGGAATAGCCTGAAAAAAAATTTTTACGCTTGCTTTTTGTTTTGATATTTGACATCATTAATGATTAATTTGCTTTTCAATTTGTTAAGTTGTTAATTTATCAACAAAGGAGGCATTATTATGTCAGGTATGGGTATTGGTCTTTTGGTTTTTATATCAGTGTTTTGTGTGCTGGGGATCGGGATGTATTACCTGGTTCAGGGCAGCGGCAAGCGGTATATTATCGCAGGCAAAAGTCTCCCTTTTTTCCTGGTAGGATCCATGTTATTGGCACAATCCTTGGATGCGAATGCCACCATGGGCAACTCAACCGGGGCATTTACCGGTGGATTCTGGGCCGGATTTCAATTCCCCCTTGGCCTCGCCCTATGTCTTTTAGTGACAGGCGCGTTCTATGCGAAACCGCTAAACCGAATGAATCTGCTGACACTCCCTGATTTTTACTTTAGAAGATATAATTGGTTTGTAGAAATAATCGTTTCACTTTTAATGGCGTTTAGCTTTGCCATACTGGTTGCAGGTAACTTTGCCGGTTCTGCCTGGATCGTTTCCATCGTTTTCAACATGGATTATACTTGGGCACTTGTCCTAATTGCCCTTTTCATCTTCATATACACTGTAGCCGGGGGGCTTTATTCTTGTGCAGCTACCGACATCGTACAAATTTATCCGGCCATATTGGGTTTTGTAGGGGCTTTTATCTATTTGTTGGCTTATTATGGCTGGAGCCATTTCTCAGCAGCAATTCCGGCCAATTACACCGATTTGAGCGGTTTGACTTCGGTTTCAAATGGCGCGCTTTTAAATTGGGCGGGTATTCTGGCTCTTGGTCTGGGTGACGTGGTGGCCCTGGATTTCATGGAAAGGGTTTTTGCAGCAAAGTCTCCGGAAACGGCGCAAAAGAGCTGTTTCTATGGCGCCGCAGGGACACTGGTGGCCGGTATCGTCTGTTCTTTTATCGGATTGATGGGATTAACACTTTTTCCGGACATCGCCGATCCCAGAATGATTCTGCCGACGATCGCCCAGGAATCCGTACCATTTGTCTTTGGATTATTTATTCTCGGTGGTATTATCGGTGCCGGTGCATCTACTGCAGACGGGGGAATATTGGGGGTATCTGCAGTACTGGGCAGGAATATACTTCAAAGAAACATTCTTCGGCCACTGGCACGGAGGAGAGAAGAGCTGCAGAGTCAAAATGACAAACCTTCCGAAGAAGCCAAGGTAATTTCCGACAGAAAGCTTCTGATCATCAGCCGGATCATGGCCATACCGGTGGTCGCCTTTGCAATCTTTCTGGCCATTGTAAAACCCGAGCCGGGAATGCTGCTGGTTTTGGCCTTTGACGTTGTATTTGCCGGTTGTCTTGTACCGCTGACCCTGGGTATATATTGGAAAAAGGCCAATACGCCCGGGGCACTGGTAGCAGTTGTTGTCGGTTCTATACTTCGATTGATTCTGTTCTATAAGATCCCCGAGAGTTTGGCCGGATTGGATACAATGATACCTCCGGTGGTCTCTTTGATTGTCATGGTCCCGGTCAGTCTAATGACACAAAAGGCTTCTCCGCCAAAACATGAGGTGATCGACCAGATCCCTGATGACGCAGACGTGATAGCAGGCATAGCCTAACTGGCTGATTTGCTAACTGTATTCATCTGTGTATCACTTAGATAGCACGCAACAGTTCAGTCACAATATACGGCTGAACTGTTGCGACTATTTTTATGCCTTGTAAAACCTCCGTTTTTTCATTGCACCTTCCACGACCTTGGAAGTATGCAATGCCTATTTCCGCCGCAAGGGCAGTTTATTTTAAATGCTCTTCCGTGGCCATGGACAACTCAATCATCCGTTTAAGAAGTGCGCCGGTCTGCAGCCCTGGGAAATTGTGAAGAACAGGTCCTTTACAAAGTAGATGGCTGATATACCAGAGCTTACGGCTTTTTTTCTTTCCGGCATAGACAAAGTCTCTGTGCCCATTGTTGATGACAATCACGTTTTTTTCCATTTCGAATCGTGAAAGCCACATTTCACCTGGCGCCCGGCGATACGTACATCCGGGAAGTCCTTTACGGGACTCTCCGCCTTTGGACAAATGATTCACAAGTGAATCGGTGACGGTATCAAGACTCCATCCAAGGGAACCTCCCTCCATTAACCCACTGGAAAAAAGACGCTCTAGTTTTTTTGAAACTTTTCGCTATGAATGGTCAAACCAGTCATATTCTTCTTTTGGGAGCTGCAAAAACGCCTCTTTGAGCGCGCGACGGACCCTGCGCAAAATCTGTGGCGGCTGGACCGCTCCTCTCTAGCCCTGCGCTGCTCTTCAATGATTTGTGGAAGGTGGTTTTCAATCGGAACCATCACGGGGTCTCTGATTTAGGATAGAAGAAAAATCGTGCATAACAATAGGCAATGAACTCATAAACCACTGATCGTACACCACTGCTAGTTTTCCACCAATATTGTGGATCGTATTCATGGCTATCGGTCTTAAGAACCCCTATTTCTATCCTGTTGCCAAATGCTTTTTTAAATAATAACCGGCTTCTGCGAGCATGAGGCCCAAACGAGTAAATATTAAAAGCTTTCGAGGATAAACCAGATTTCAGTAACCAATTTTTCAGTGCCAACGCGGATGCATATGTTCTATCTTTTGTTACCCTTGGCGTTTGGACCACAGCAATTGATTCTTCGTTAAAACCCAACTGTTTTAAAGTCGCAGCTGTAAGCGCTGCATATGATTTGTATTTTGATATGCAAAAACCTACTTCTACTGGACCCCCAGTAGTAATAATAATTCGATAGTTTCGCTTCCTAAATTCTTCCCTTGCCTTTTCAAGAGCATAATCTGGGAGCCATCCTTCGACGACTAATATATCAGCCCGAACTGCGTGGTCTACAGCTAAAAATGGATAAACCGAAGTCATTGTTAGAGCAATGATTATAACGGCTCCCACAAATAGGGCGATCCATCCACGAATTGTAAGAGCCCAGCACTCTTTTCGTTCAATTAACCGTAGGCCTGTCATTTATTTTTGTATAACATTCTCAAAATATTTAACTTTGATATAATATGAATATTTTAATTACATTTTGAAATATAATAGCCGCTCGCTCTTCACTCCATTTGTTTCATCCACCTCTGTTCTGCTATTTCTGGATCATTAACTTTAATAATATGATTTTGGACTAAAGATCGATTTACATATTGCATATAACTGTGAAATTGTCCATAAATGTTAGAATCAGTCAATGACGCTGCGCTAAATAGTTATAGCTGATCGGCACATAAAACGAATGCGGATTGAGTTACTTTGGATTATAAGTTCAATTTAATAAATTTCTATAACATAGCGAATAAACTGAAAATAATCGATTTTAAGGCGTACTGGATGGGTGTTGCCGGAGTGGTGATTTTGCAGCTAATCATGGCAATGAAAAATCTGACCACGCATTGGTTAGCAGATCAATCTAACCTGGCGCAGCATTTCCTTTATTTCCATGATTGGATTTTTTATGGCCCATATTTTTCAGGCACATCACCAATAGTTTTTGGACTGGGGCCTGTGGCAATCTTTCTTTTTAGTTTTCCCGGAATGCTTGATTTTTCGTCCGATGTGATGCATCGTTTTGTTATCATTATTAACACTTTAGGTATTGTCGCCATCGCGTAGAGTTTGAGGCAGAAACATTCAGAGAGAACCTGGTTTTTTATATTTTCTCTTCTAATATTTTTTGCACACAAGTACTGGTGGATTATAACTATATTCTGGATAAACTCTTTGTTAGTAGATTTTTTTTGTTTTTATCAGTTCTATGATCAATCACTTCAAAAATCCAAAATTAAATAGTCTACTTATTCTCATATCCTTCAGCGTACTTCCTCTACATATTCACTCTACTCCTTTATTTATATTACCTGTCACAATATACGCTATTGCCTATTACATCATTCATTACCGGAGATGGGAAACTCTGCGACTCCAGACCTGAATACTTTTGGGTATTACTTTGTTACCACTATTTCTCGGAGAATTGATGAATGGATTCTACAACACTCGAGCCATTTTTCGAAACATTCGTGGGAAAACAGATCACGCAGCTAGTATAATCTCAGGGAAACAGGCCCTTGATAGCTTTTTTATCCATAATAATATTCAATTAAAGTTTACATCAACGGCCTCGAAGGTTTCTGGAGTTGGGCCAAAAAACGTCTCATTAAACATCATGGTGTTTCAAAGGAAAACTTTCCTTTGTATCTCAAAGAGATAGAATTTCGATATAATCATCGTCACACAGATATCTTCGATATTGTCTCCAATTATCTGTGTGATTTGGTGCCAAAACATGACTAATTACCAAATTCTATTCCGTTTGATCCTCAATTTTTCTCAATGAAATACCAATTTTCGTTTTCCTGACATAAATGGGTTTCCAATAAAATGCTTCAATAGAGCATGGTGGCGGCTTCTTGATATTGCAGGGATAAAAGACTTTCATTTCTATGGCCTCAGACATACTTTTTGTTCAAACGTGATTATGTCAGGGGGAACGCTCAAGGATGCAAAGGAAATGATTGGCCACAAGGACATTTCTATAACAGACAGATATTCCCACCTCACAGCCCCGCACATGCAACACAGGCAGGAACAGTTAGCTGCCCACTACTTGAAATCAGATCTGTGAAACTGAAGTGTGGTACAAAAAAACAAAAGAGTGCCGAATTTGTTAAAATCCAGCATTACGTAACTATCTGATTTTATTGGTCGGGGCGCCCAGATTTGAACTGGGGACTTCCTGCTCCCAAAGCAGGCGCGCTTCCAGGCTGCGCCACGCCCCGATATTAACCGAATTTTTTATTATGCTTCTTTTCATTGCACAAGTCAATAAGTCAGGCGCCCGGATCTTTATTAAAAAAATCTATGATCCCGTTTCGGATATCTTTCGCAAGGTCAGAGAGATAATCCGGATCAGCCAGCTTTTTCTCTTCAGCCGGATTTGTCAGATATCCGATTTCAATCAGAACGGCCGGCATGTCAGCCCCCTCAAGCACCATTAATGGAGCGATTTGAACCGGTTTTTTCAAAGGACCGGTTTGGCCCCTGAGGTGTTCCCTGATTGTTTCAGCAAGAGTCCGACTTGTCTTTTTATGTTTTATCTGAATGGTATGCCAGGCAATCGGAGTAGGAGTATTCTTATCCGGCTTTGATAGTGTCGGCCGGTTCTCCTGATCGGTATTTGACATTTCATCAAAATAAAAGATTGAAATACCACTTGTTTTATGAAGGAAACTTCCACCTGTATGAAGACTGATGAAAAGATCTGCCTTTAAATGGTTGGCCACAGCAGTCCGTTCGAATATTTTCATCCCGTAATCATCGGTCCGGGTCAGCACCACTTTGAAGTCGTCTTCGAGTTCGGCTACAATCCGCCGTGCAAGGGAGAGGGTAACGGCTTTTTCCATTATACCCTCCGGACCCCGAACGCCGTTGTCATGTCCGCCATGTCCCGGATCCAAAACAACGATCTTTTTATTTTTTGAAAACGTTTCGCCGCTTGATCGACCTGCGGTGAAAACAACACTAAACATTATGATCATGATGATGGCATGAATATTTATTATCAATTGTGGTCTGTCCCTAAGGAACATCGTCTGCTCCTCCCCCAATTTTCCTTGACACGTGTTGAGGTTTGATATTATTTTTATTCCACTTTTTGGAAATGTAATCGATTTGATCCAAAAGTCAAGGCCGATCCGAAATGATCGACGAAGCCGTTTGCGAGAGTGGCGGAATTGGTAGACGCACTGGACTTAGGATCCAGTGGACTTTACGTTCGTGGGAGTTCAAGTCTCCCCTCTCGCACCAGTTTATATCTCTTTAGGAATTGTTTTTAGGAAAGGAACCCCAATGCAAGTTACGGTTGAAGATGTGAGCAGTGTCAAAAAGGTTCTCCACATCGAAATCCCTGAAGATAAAGTGACGCGCGAACTTGATAATGCATATGGACAGCTTAAAAAGACAGCAAAAATTAGAGGATTTCGACCCGGAAAGGCACCTCGCGGCGTTCTGGAAAGAATGTTCAAAAAGGAGGTCCAGGCGGATGTTTCTTCAAGATTAATCCAGGAATCGTTTATCGAAGCCATCAAAGAAACCGATCTCAAAATTGTGGGAAGCCCCAAGGTAGACCCCCCCGGCATAGAGCCAAAAACGCCGTATAAATATGACGCAACGATTGAGATCCGCCCGAAAATCGAGACCATCGAGTTCAAAGGGTTAAAATTAAAAAAAACAAAATATCAGGTGAGTGACAGCGAAATTCAAGCCCAGCTCAAAATACTTCAAAAAAACATGGCCCAAATGAAATCGATCGATGAAAACCGGCCGGCGAAAAAATATGACGTTGTGGTGATCGATTATGAGGGATTTAGAGACGGAAAGCCTTTTGCAGAAACCCAGGCGATAAAAAACACCACGATCAAAATCGGTGACGGACCCATGCTGAAGGACTTTGACGAAGAATTGGTGGGGATGAAAACGGGAGACGAAAAGGAGTTCAACGTCCGTTTTCCTAAGGACTACTCCAATAAAAAACTTGCAGATCTCGACATCACCTTTCAGGTGAAACTCAATGAAATAAAGGAAGAGATACTCCCGGAAATAGATGATGAGCTTGCAAAGGATATAGGTGAATACAACACCTTGGATGAACTGAAGGATGTGATTACCGACAACCTGGGACAGGGGTATGCCAAGCGAACCGAGCAGGAATTAAACGAACAGGCCTTTAAAGCATTGATAGAAAAGACGGAATTTGAGGTGCCCGAATCACTGGTCGACGCAGAGGTTCAGGAGATTGTAGCTGAAGCTGAAAAGTCATTTTCTTATCAGAACAGATCGTTGGAAGATCTGGGGCTTTCGAGGGAGACACTATTGGAACAGTATCGTGAAACCGCCGAAAAGCAGGTCCGAAGACATCTCATCTTAACCGAGATCATCGACCAGGAGAATATGGTCCTTCCCGATGAAGACCTCGAAGCCGGTTTCAGGCAGATGTCCGATACATACCGCCAACCCCTGGAAGACTTGAAAAATTATTACGCCAAACACAAAGACAAACTATCCTTTTTTAAACATACGCTACTTGAAAATCAGGCAATCAGGCTTATTATTGATAGTGGCAAGATTGAAGAGGTAGAACCTGAAAAAAACCAAGAAGATACCACCGACAACACATAGCTGACAAAGGAGACAATTTGTGCCATTAATACCGATGGTCGTGGAGCAGAGCAGCAGAGGGGAGCGTGCCTACGATATCTATTCCAGGCTCCTCAAAGACAGGATTATCTTTCTTGGAACCCCCATGAACGATGAGGTGGCCAACCTTTTAATCGCACAATTTCTTTTTCTGGAGTCTGAAGATTCCGAAAAGGAGATTAATTTCTATTTAAATTCGCCGGGCGGAATCGTCACCTCGGGTTTGGCTGTGTATGATACCATGCAGTATATCAAACCCGATATCGCCACCGTCTGCATCGGCCAGGCTGCCAGCATGGGCGCACTTTTACTCGCCGCTGGAGCCAAAGGAAAGCGCTATAGCCTGCCAAATTCCAGGATACTGATCCATCAGCCGATGGGAGGATTTCAGGGGCAGGCATCTGATATTGCCATCCAGGCAAAGGAAATTCTCAGAATGAAGGAAAGTTTAAATCAAATCCTGTCGCTTCACACAGGAAAAGACATCAACATCATTCAGGGTGACACGGATCGTGATTTCTTCATGTCAGGCGAAGAAGCAAAAGAGTATGGCATCGTTGATCACGTCATCGAAAACAGAGATGATCTCGATCATCTGGAGGAGACGGAGGGTTAAAATGGCTTCAAAAGAAAGCGAAGGTGATAACCTTTTTTGTTCATTTTGCGGAAAAAATCAAAAAGAAGTCAAAAAGCTCATTGCAGGCCCCGCGGTCTATATCTGCGATGAATGTATACAGCTTTGCAGTGAAATTATTGAAGAGGAAAGCGAAAAAGAACCGGGAGATTTTGATGAAATCCTGGTTCCAAAAAAAATCAAAGGGATGCTCGATGAATATGTGATCGAACAGGAGGCTGCTAAAAAAATTCTTGCCGTGGCGGTTTACAATCATTACAAGCGGCTTGAAACTTCCGTCTCCACAGAAGATGTGGAAATCCAGAAGAGCAACATACTGCTGATTGGACCGACCGGTTGCGGAAAGACCTTGCTCGCACAGACACTCGCTCGGTTTTTAAACGTTCCTTTCACCATAGCAGATGCCACCAGCCTCACAGAGGCCGGATATGTGGGTGAGGATGTGGAAAACATCATTTTGTCGCTTTTACAAAATGCGGACTACGATCTCGAAAAGGCCAAACGCGGCATCGTCTACATTGACGAAATAGATAAAATCGCACGTAAGTCCGACAACCCCTCCATTACCCGTGATGTATCAGGGGAAGGCGTGCAGCAGGCGTTGCTGAAGATAATCGAGGGAACAACGGCGAGTGTACCGCCCAAGGGTGGAAGAAAACACCCCCAGCAGGATTTTGTTAAGGTCGATACATCGAATATTCTTTTTATTTGCGGCGGTACGTTTACCGGACTGGAAGAGGTTGTTCGGCGGCGAACCGGATCCAGCCTGATGGGTTTTGGCGCTAAAATCGTCTCCGAAAAAAAGAAAAGTATCGGTGAAACCTTGAAAATGGTTCAACCCGAGGATCTGATTAAATTCGGGTTGATTCCGGAATTTCTCGGCCGCCTCCCGGTTATTGCGACCCTTGACGAATTAAGCCAGCACTCCTTGATCCGAATTCTCAAAGAGCCGAAAAACGCCCTAATCAAACAGTTTGAAAAGCTTTTTGAGATCGAAAATGTCAACCTGAGATTAACCGACAGCGCTCTTTTGGCTATTGCAAAAGAAGCCCTGAAACGAAAATCGGGTGCCCGGGGTCTTCGGGCAATTTTAGAGAAATGTCTTCTCGACATTATGTATGAAATTCCATCCATCGAAAATGTTAAAGAATGCGTCATCGGTGAAGATGTGGTCCTAAACAATGAGGATCCCATCCTATTGTACGAGCAAACAAAACAACAAGCCTAAGCTTATAAATAAAGTATAGATCATTATGATAAATATACCCAAGTTTTTCAAAGAAGATAAAGAGTCGACTTCCCCAGGCCAGATACTCCCCCTGTTACCACTGCGGGACATTGTGGTCTTTCCCAACATGGTAGCCCCTCTTTTTGTGGGTCGGACAAAATCGGTGAACGCACTCGCTGACGCAATGAGCAATGACAAAAGCGTTTTTCTCGTCACACAGAAAAAGGCGGGGGTTGATAACCCCCGTGAAAAAGATATCAGTCCCTTGGGAACCATCGGAACAGTTCTTCAGCTACTCCGGCTCCCCGACGGCACAGTGAAAGCCCTGGTTGAGGGAAAAATGAGGGCCCATATTGTCCGTTTTATTTCCAATGAAGGCTTTTTTCAGGTGGAAGTCAAACCGGCCCTTGATATCAAAGCGCCGGCAGCTGAAGCCGATGCTCTGGTCAGGGCCATTGTCGAGAGTTTTGAGGAATACGCAAAGCTGAACAAAAACATTTCCAAAGAACTCGTTGGCAGCGTTTCAGACACCATAGAACCTTCCAAGTTGGCGGATACGGTGGCTGCCCATTTTTCATTCAAAATAGAGGATAAACAGCGATTGCTAGAAGCCCTTTCCTTGAGCGAGCGGCTTTCTCTCCTGCTTCGCTTAACCAGGACCGAGATCGATATTTACAAGATGGACCAGCGGATAAGAGGCAACGTCAAGGATCAGATGGAAAAAACCCAGAAGAACTACTATCTGACCGAACAGATGCGGGCCATCAAAAAGGAGATGGGAACAGAGGAAGACCCAAGCGAAGAGCTCAATGAGCTTGAAAAGCGAATCAAGCGGAAAAAGATGTCCCGGGAAGCGGCGGCTAAAACACGGCAGGAGTTTAAAAAACTCAAGATGATGACACCGATGTCCGCCGAAGCGACCGTAGTTCGAGGCTATATTGAGTGGTTGATCAGCCTGCCCTGGTTTGACCGGAGCAAGATCCGAAATGACATTGAGGAAGCCGAGAAAATACTCGATAAAGACCACTACGGACTCGAAAAGCCGAAGGAGCGCATTCTGGAATATCTCGCGGTCCAGGCTTTGATAAAAAAGGTCCGTGGACCGATCCTCTGTTTTGTGGGTCCGCCGGGTGTAGGAAAAACATCTTTGGCCACATCGGTTGCAAGGGCAACCGGAAGAAAATTTATCCGTCTCTCCCTGGGTGGCGTGCGGGATGAAGCTGAAATACGGGGGCACAGACGAACCTATATCGGTGCAATGCCCGGTAAAATTGTACAGTCTTTGAAGAAGGCAGGGGTTAACAATCCGGTATTTTGTCTCGATGAAGTGGATAAGATGAGCATGGATTTCAGGGGAGACCCTTCGGCAGCCCTGTTGGAGGTCCTTGACCCTGAACAAAACTTCAGCTTCAATGACCATTACCTGGATGTCGATTACGACTTGACCAACATTCTATTTATCACCACGGCCAATACCCTGCCGGATATACCGCTTCCGCTGCAGGACCGGATGGAGGTTATTCACCTGCCTGGGTACACCGAGTATGAAAAGTATCATATTGCCGTTGAGTTTCTCATCTCCAAACAGATCAAACTAAACGGTTTGGAAGGAAAAAATATTCAATTTTCGAAAAACGGGATCCTAACCCTCATCCATCGCTATACCCGGGAAGCGGGCGTCAGAAACCTCGAACGCGAAATTGCTTCCATCTGTCGGAAGATTGCACGCAATGTGTTGAAAAACAAGGAGACCAAGTCGTTCAAAGTTTCATCAAACTCGATACCAAAATATCTGGGGCCACCGCGGTTCAGGCAGAGTCAGATAGAAGAAACAGACCAAATCGGCATGGTGACCGGGCTGGCGTGGACCCAGGCTGGCGGTGAACTTCTCTGTGTTGAAACCTTGACCATGCCCGGCAAAGGTGAGCTAACCATCACTGGCAAACTCGGTGATGTGATGAAGGAATCCGCACAGGCAGCGGTGAGTTATGTACGATCGCGGGCCAACTGCCTGATGATCGACAACAAATTTTACAAATCGATAGATCTCCACATCCACATCCCAGAAGGCGCCATTCCTAAGGATGGCCCTTCGGCCGGCATCTCCATGTGTACATCGATTATATCCGCCCTCACCCAGCGACCGGTCTTCCGGGATATCGCCATGACCGGTGAGATCACCCTGCGGGGTCGGATCCTTCCGATCGGGGGATTAAAGGAAAAGATTCTGGCTGCCCATCGGGGCGGTATTAAAAAGGTGATCATACCCGAAGAAAATGAAAAGGATTTGAAGGATATTCCTTCAACCATATCCAAACAGATCGATATTATCACCGTGAATCACATGGACGAGGTTCTAACCCATGCCTTGATCCTTGGGGAGGGAGAAAAGCTCTTTAAAGCAAGCGATATCTCCCTTGAAATTTCTGCTAAAGATCAGGAAAAAAGACCACCTTTAATCTAGATTAATTATCTTTTGGATAAACACGTTCCAAAATCTATTTGTCTTGACATTTTTTTATCAAACTGTTTAGCTTTACACCTCCTTTAGTTGGGCGGGTAGCTCAGTTGGGAGAGCACCGGCTTTACAAGCCGGGGGTCACAGGTTCAAGCCCTGTTCCGCCTACCATCATTAATTTCCGGGGGCGTAGTTCAGTTTTGGTTAGAACGCCGGCCTGTCACGCCGGAGGTCGCGAGTTCGAGTCTCGTCGTCCCCGCCAGTAAAATCAAGGACTTAGGAGTTTTTCCTGAGTCCTTTTTTTACACCTTAATGTCATTCCCCGTACTATTCCCCGCATACTGACCATTTCTAAATCTTTTTTAGCTCTTTCTCAGGCTGCAGCTTGATACAGGATATCTTTCCTTGCCTGGCTTCATGAATGATAATATATTGGTCGAGGGTTTTTAGCGTGCTATAAAAATCGATGGGGGAAAACCCCTTGTTCCCAGATAGAAAACCCAGCTCCACAAAATCTGGCAACTTTTTGGAAAATGAGCATTTTGGGGT
>PVBE011704377.1_pt1 | contig 35743 bp, 28 predicted proteins | sample 1631181 | NCBI WGS metagenome assembly PVBE01 (sample SAMN08397723, study PRJNA350692) | Marine metagenome, whole genome shotgun sequencing project. | isolation source: water | place: Pacific Ocean | collected 2012-04
AGCATCTTTCGCGTCTCCTGCCCGAGGATTCGATGGTGTTTTACAATCTTGCCTGCAGCTTTTCCCTCACGGATCGCGTCGACGATTCCATTTCGGCTCTCAATAAAGCGGTTCAGCTCGGCTACGATGACACGACGTGGATCGACAAGGATCCCGACCTCAACAAGATCCGCTCCGACCCGCGCTTCGAGCAGTTACGCCACAAGCTGGAAGTAAAGTACAACAGCCACTGACCCACCCCACCGTGAACGTCACCCATCAGGGCAAGTCGCGACATTACCGGACGGTCTGGTTTGAAAAGGATAAAAACAGCGTCCGGCTCATCGAGCAACGACTACTTCCACACCGGTTCAAAATCGTTTCCACGGCCGACTATCACGCAACCGCCCTTGCCATCACCGACATGACCGTCCGCGGCGCCGGCGCAATCGGTGCCACAGCGGCATACGGCCTGGCGCAAGGCGCGCGGGCCTTTCAGGGGCGCGGACTCACGGCGTTCGATCGACACATAGCCAAGGTGCACCGCACGCTTACCGAGGCTCGCCCCACCGCCGTTGATCCGCTCAACGCCATGCGCGGGATGCTGTCGCAAATGACCGGCTACACCGTTGCCGAGCGGAAGGCACAGGCCCTGATGGCCGCCGAGCAATTCGCCGATGACGACGTTGCCCACTGCGAAGAGCTTGGCCAACACGGCGAGTCGCTCATCCCCAACGGCGCCCGCGTACTCACCCACTGCAACGCCGGCTGGCTCGCGTTCGTGGACGTCGGCTCTGCCACTGCGCCGATGTACGCCGCGCAGGCCAACGGCAAAACATTTCATGTTTTTTGCGACGAGACACGGCCTCGCTCGCAAGGTGCCATCCTCACCGCGTGGGAGCTGGCCCAGCAGGGCATTGCACACGACATCATCGCAGACAACGCCGCCGGCCACTTGATGCAACGCGGAGAGATCGACCTCGTCATCGTCGGCAGCGATCGCACGCTGGGACGCACCGGCGAAGTGGCCAACAAGATTGGCACCTACACCAAGGCAGTCCTGGCAAAGAGGCACGGTATCCCATTCTACGTTGCCATCCCACTCTCGACCATCGACTGGGAACTTAAGTCCGGCGAAGCCATCCCGATTGAGGAACGATGCGAGAACGAAGTGCTCAGTGCTTGGGGAGTGACCGGTAGCGGACGTCGGCAGCAGGTGCGACTGGCCAATCCCGGCAGTAGTGCCCGCAACCCGGCCTTCGACGTTACCCCGCCGGAACTGATCACCGGCATCATCACACCGCTTGGCATCTTCAAGCCGCACCAAATCTGGAAAAACCGCGCCAAGCTTGGCCAAGTGACTGTGTGAGCGGCATCTACCTGCCGCCGCCCCGGCGAGAACGCCAAAAAACAGTCATAACCGGCAATTGCATCAAATGCTCGTAAAATTCATACTGTAAATTCTGCGGATGAATTTCGTTTCATCGTCGACCGCAACTCAACGTGATTTTCCACTCCTAGTTCAAAACGAGCATGAAGGCTATAAATGTGAGAATTTATTCAGGAAGATAACGCTGAATCAGTGAATCAACTTTTCCTGATTCGATTGCCTTAATGATTCCACGGTTAATCGATTCAATAATCTGAGAGTCATCCTTAGCGGGAAATGCGTATAGTTGCTTGTCTAGGATAATATCCAAAACTTGAAGCGATGCGGAATAATTTCGGGAGATGATGTGTTTCAAGATTGGCTCATCGTGGACCAATACATCAACCGTTCCGTTGCTGAGTGACAGGAGACCGTTATCCAGTGTTGGAAAAATAATATGATTGACGCCTTCGTCCTGCAAAAAATTCGCAGCAGCGGTAGATTCAACCACGCCCGTCCTTTGCTTCTTCAAATCATCCAGTGAGTTTATCTGGTCCTTCAAACTGTCGAGAGTCATCGAAGTAGTGATGGTTGCGGTCAGACTCGAAATCAAGATGATACCTGAAAACATCCACAGCACTGCAATTATGCGACCCAAAATGCTTTTGGGAGTTTTGTCTCCATACCCAACGGTAGTCATAGTAACACATGCCCACCAGATACCAGAACCTATGCCCTCACCCATAGGCCTATGAAATTGATCCTCATTAATTTTTCTTTCAATGACCCAAATAAGTACACCAACCGCCAAAAGCAAAACCATCCAAGGTACTAACGATTTAATTATTTTAACCAATATATCGATATATCCCCAAGTGATATTTTCGCTGTCAGATCGTGTTGCTAATGCAATGCCAGTTTCAAAATAGGGGATACTAAAATCGATTTTTTCTTCCCGGCTATGAGTTATGGATATTGCCCCAAGGCCTGTTACAATGTCCCCAGTCTCTACAGCAGTGAGCAGTTTACCCAGTGACATTTCACGAGGTTGAAATGGGGCATCCCTTTCCCCATGAATTTCTTTCCATAAATCTACGGTGATACCTACCCATTCTCCTTTTGAATCCTTGAAGGCGAAAGGGGGTGCAACTTTAAGCCCAACTATAGTTGATTCCTGAGCAAAATTTGTTAGGCAGGAACAAAATAAGAAAATGAGGACAAAGATAGCTACGTCTTTCGTTGTCTTCATTTTCTTGGGCAATTTCAGAGTGAAACCATCTACATGGAGATTATCCTCCGCAGCCGCCTCCGCAGCCACCTCCTCCTCCGCAGCCGCCACAACCGCTACTTTCGCCTCCCCATCCACCTCCCCATCCACCACTACCTCTCCCAACTCGCGGACCTGCTGCTACCACAAAAACAAAAGCGAGCAAGATTACCAGAACAAGTGCTAACGCCAATATAGTTTTAAGATAAGCAAATAAAGCATATACACCACACGCGAAAATGGGTGCAACAACTAGAAGTTCCCACCATTTAAATTTCATGCCTTAAACAATCTAAAATAAAACTGATTTCAGTCCGCTTGGAGCACAAGAAAATGCCCCGACCTGAACCCATTACCGGGGTAAATCCATCAACAAAAATTAATCTCCACCACCGCAGCCACCACCGCAACTGCTACAGCTGCTGCTCCCGCAACCGCCGCAACTGCTGCCACAGCTAGTACAACTACCATATCCGCGACCACCGCCTCTCCCTCCAGTGGAGCAAACAACAATAATAATTAATATTAATATAACAAGAAACAACCACATGAGTAATGAATTTATTCTTTATGCTGGCAATAAATTATCCGACGCAACCGACGCCACTCCAGCTCCTAACGTTTATTACAATAAAAATATGACGTTAACAATAACACTAAAGGCGCCGACAAATTGTGATCCATATGTACCCGCGAGAACAATATTATTAGTCATAACTTCAATGATTATGGGCAATCCCATTTGATTGTGGGTTAAAGTTTATCTGCCATTACTGCAGCATCCCTAACACATTGCATCACTTTCTCCAAAAGTCGTTTTCTATCTTCCAAGTCGTGGGAAAAATCATCCTGTCTGAGTTTCTGAACATCATGCAATACCCCTGTCTCTATGCCCAATTTACCGGCACCTTCAATAATGTCAGAATTTGTGGCCAACACATCCCCGGACTTGAGTTCGACAAGAACTCCCAGGTTACGAATGAGTGATAGATAAACCCTGCTTAATAACGATGCTATGGATTTGCTGTTTTGTTTTCTAGAAATATAGTTTAGCCGTAGCCTGAGCATCAGGTTCTTGATTTCCTGTTCGCAACGCAGGCGTAAATTGTCTTTTGAAATATTAAGTTCGGTCAGTACGTCCTTGCCGCGGTATATGACGTGGGTACGCTTAATATCCAAAAATTTAATTGGAAAAACATCTGTAGAACTACGTAAATCATCTTCACTTAAAGTGAGCAATTCAATTTGCACCTTCGATTTCCTTAGAGCTTGCCCGACGGCATCCAAATTCGCAGTTGTGATTTCCTCCAAAATCACCATGAAATTAACTGACATGTCTGCTGTCTTGTTAATGTCACGGGCCAATTTTCCATAGAGCACCCCTGATACAAATTGTGAACCAACTGATTTCTCTAATTGATCGCAAAATCCGTCCAGGCTGATTCTAGTATTTTCAGGTAATGAGTTCTTCATAAGTTTAGGTGCTTCAATGGATAAATATAAAGCATTATTTTAATCCTGTCAAGAGTTTTATTATCTTGGCCAAAAACGAGGAAATAACTCCCAATAAAGTAAGCGTTGCCTACTGTTTAACCGCAACCATATACAAACTCTGGGTTTCCCGGTATAGGCCGAATCTTTTTCCCGCATCCCCAACTGTGCCGTGTAGCTCGAAATATCATGCTTGAAACATTTAGCCTTAAGAACCAGAGCTGATAATTCACTGTTAACCCAGGCTTTTTCATACTCCAGAACTGCCTTGTGTTCATTTAGTGTAAAAAAATTATTCGTTCTGCTTTCAACTAAATAATTGGTGAAATTTCTCGCATCAATTAAATGTCTCTTTACTCCAGTCGTGGGTTTTTCAACTGCAAATGCTTTGAACAAATTTGATAGGTTTTCTGCCAATAATGCGCATGTACCCGGAAGGATCTTTTTCACCACTCCAAGGCGTTTTGTTATCAAAGAAACTGCAAATGCTGTAATATCACCGTTTACAATGGCTTTTAATTTTGATTGCTCAGCTTGGCTTAAATCTAAAGAAGCTTCCTGTCTCAATGCTGAATTTGCTAGCTGTTCCCTTAAAGAATTACTTGTATAGAGTTTTGCTAATGCAGACTGTTGTTCTTTTAGGCCCATCGTTTATGTTTTCTACCTAAATTCCTAGCACGTTCCAATTCGTCGGTGAGTGTTGAGAAAGTTGGGAAGTTGTCGTCTCGTTCCAAAATAATTCCCTTAACTGGTGCATATTCCAGAACCAAATCGATCAACCCGAAAATGTCATTCTGTGTGTTTTGGCTATGATTGTCTATCCATTTGCCTTCCCTGATCATGCCTCCCACGAAATGCAATTGTACGATACGTTCAGCCGGAATTGTTTTCAGAAATTCAGCTGGATCATATCCATGATTTTGTGAGTTTATAAAAAGATTCGTAACGTCCAGCAACAGACCGCAACCTGTTCGATACAATAGTTCTCCAAGGAACTTGCTTTCTTCCATTTCGTTCCATGGAAGGTCGACGGTGTAGGTTATGTTTTCGAGAATTAGTGGCGTTTCAATTCTATCCTGTACTTCGACGACATTGGCGGAAAAAGCCTCGATCGATGATTGATTGAAGGGCACAGGAGAGAGATGCCCTATTTCAATTTCTCCTGCCTTTGTAAAAGCGATGTGTTCGCTCCACCAAGGTGGTTTGATATACTCAATTAGTTCGATCAACTCATTTAGATATTCATGATGTATCCCCTCTGCACTTCCAAGAGAAAGATTCAAGCCGTGTGGAATCAATGTATACTTAGCGGAAAGTTTGTCTAGAAATCGCCATCTAGCAACTGGAGACTGCAGAAAGTGATCCGCTGTAATTTCGAGAAAATCTATTTTGTCACGGCACTGAAATATATCATGACAAAGTGGATCACGATATCCCATACCCACTCCTAGAGTGGGAAGCGATTCAAGAGTTGGAGTTAAAACCGTTTGGAACATAAGTCGTCCCTTATTGCTCTATTCAGTCACATTTTCAGTCCTTGAAGGTTAAGTGAACATCAATAATCAATTCTTCCCCATCAGCTTTAGCGTGATAAATCTTGTGCAGAACATCAGGATTGAATTTCCCCCAAACCCAGGAGTTCCTTCGTTCAAGTGTTCCTTGGGGCTCTAAAATATTACTATTCATGTAGTCAGCAATATCACTACGTGTTTTCCGTTGAAATATTTTTTTGTATCGGCCTCTATCAAAACGATAATCGACACTTTCGAGTGTGATTGTTTTGTCGGTAAGATTGATAAATTTGTAGTGGTAAAAATCTGTAGGATTGTGCCGATAGTCCCGTGAAATAGACTCTTCCAATTTGCCATCTGGCTTTTTACCAACGAACCTACACTCAACCTGAACCATCTCGTTGCCCTCCTTTGTTCTGGCAATTGCCGTGTAACTTCTTTTATCGGAACTCCATTCGAAAGACATATTCCCAAAACTTTGCTTCGAATTTGAGCAAGAAACCAACATAGCCAAGCCTAGCAATAACAGGTTCGTTCTTATCAAGAGATTAATATTCATGCAATAAAGATTAACTAATAAATAAATTATTGCAAGCAATTGTTCAAGCGATCCAAAAAATGACTATCACTCGCGTCAAAACAATTAACTCGATAGGGCTAAAGCCTTCGTCAAAGCGAGCATCTTTGCAGAAACAAAACTATTAACACCTGCTCCGTATTGCGGAGTAAATCGAAAGTCGTACGAAGCTAGACAGTAATAAAAAGACCAACTTAATTGATAGCTATGCTCAAGGAAGCGCAGGAGCAATTTTAGTAATTAAACAGAAACGGTCAGGGAAAGTACGGAAATAAAAGAACAAACTACTGCGTCACAACTTCTTCTTGATGGCATCAGCTAAGCGCGCGATTTCAAGACTCAGTCGAAGTCGAGTCATCTTCGAATTTAGCTTTTCACTCATTGAGGCGCACAACTCAAGGAAACAGTCAGTACCCTGATCATCCTGCAACCGGTGCACGGAGAAATCTTCGAAGCATTCCTGCCGTAAGTTGGTTACCCTATCCAGCAGCAATTGGAGCTCCTGCAATGCTACTTCAGGCTTTTCTGCCTCAAGGCTCATTTGTTTCCTCTCGATCTCCATGACCGTGTGAATGTAGTGGTCGAGCTTGTGATCCTTCATTCTATCTTTTTTCTTCTGGTACCACTTGTAGGCAAAGAATCCAGCCACAATAAGTGAGACGAAAAATGAACGCAGACCCTCCCACTTCTCCACAAAATCGGTACTTAGGAAGTTTTTTGACTCTGGGTTGTAAGCCCCAAGGGCACCATCGTGAACCGGAAAAAAGGGGCGGGCACTGGCGAACGGTTTGCCCTGCGCGAACAACTCGCTCAACCGGTTCTCTTTTTGAAACGGTGTCTTGAGAATTTCCCGGGTGATTTTTTCCACAAGACCGCTTTCTACATCGCTACGCGTGATGAGGTGAGCACCGGTTGCCACGGTTTTAATGTCCGTTACAGGAACCGGCTCTCCCTCGAACTGGTAGATGCCGCGCGGGACCTCGAAGGGAAACAGGTGCAGCTGCATCGCTGCCATCGCCTCGTTGTTCGGGATGCTGAGGAATCGCACCTTCCCTGTGCGCGCCAGCGTCTGGAACACGTCCGCCTGCATACCGACCGTGATGAACGCCGCATCCACCTCATCCCTGCCGAATGCCCCGATCAACTCTGTGTACGCCAGGTTGGTGTGGTTCTCACCGAGCTCCAGATCGAGACTGCGCAACAGCAACCGCGACATGGGGTAGTCGGCAGAAAGCTCTGGGCCGATGTTGACTATCTTACCCTCCAAGTCCCTCAAGGTCTCGATACCGCTGGCTCTCCGGACGGCGATGTGCAACGGCTGAGAATAAAGATTGGCCACAAACGCCACCTGCCTGAGTCGAGCGGGATCAATCCGCTGCGCCTCCTTCTTCAGCAACGCCGGGGCAAACTCCATCAGGTCTTCTCGGGAGCCGGGCTGAAAAAGCGCCAAGTCGGCTTTGCCCTCCGCTACCAATTTTAGGTTTTCCAACGACCCGGCGGTGGTCCGCACTGTGACGCTGCGACCAAGGCGGGTGACTACGTTCGAGAGACTGATCGCGATGGGATGGTACAAACCTTTCTCCGGCCCCCCGGCGATGACGATGGTACGGTTCAGGCTGACCAGAGCCCTGATGAGCTGATACAGCGGCACGCAGATCAGCACACTTAACAGTCCAATGGTGATCCATTTGCGTTTCATGCGGTGAAAAAAATCTGTTTAAATCATATCGCTTGTTCGGGCGGTACGCAAGTTCACAACACCCGGTGATGAGGACGCATTTTTTGGTGGCGGAGAGGCCGGGCCTCGCCGACATTGGGCGCGTGACGGATTCCGCCCTGAAGGGTACCAGCGTGTTACTTGTCGAGGATGAACCGCTTCTACGCAAGCAGGTGGCAGCCGCGCTTGAGCAGCACAACGCCGACGTGACCGCCGTCGGTAGACTCGACGAGGCGCGCCGCATGATCCAGTCGCTTCCGTTCGACTTCGCGCTGCTCGACGTCAACCTGCCCGACGGCCTCGGTACCGACCTGTTGAGCGAGGGGGTTTTTTCCCCAAACACAGCCGTCGTCGTCTGCACCGCCGAAGGCGGCGTGCAGGGCGCAGTGGAAGCGATAAAGAACGGAGCGCAGGATTATCTCCTCAAACCAGTCGACCCTGCCGTGCTGCCCCTCGTACTGCACCGCGCCAAGGCCTGCCGCCAAACCGCCCGCCTGGCTGAGCACGAACGACACGATCCTGCAATCACCGGAGAACGCCTTTTTTTCGGCGACTCGCTTGGCCCATTCCGCCACCAGCTCGACAAGATCATCGCAGCGGACGAGCGCCTTGGCAGCGACCTGCCGCCGGTGTTGCTGGAGGGCGAAACCGGCACCGGCAAAACCAGCATTGCCCGATGGCTGCATCACCACGGCCCGCGCGCCGCAGGCCCGCTTGTCGAAGTCAACTGCCCTGCGCTGCCAGAAAGCCTTGCCGAATCGGAACTGTTCGGGCACGAGCGCGGTGCGTTCACCGATGCCAAGGCGGCCCGCATGGGTCTCTTCGAGGCTGCCAAGGATGGTACACTGTTTCTTGATGAACTTGCGAGTCTCTCACTGGGTGTGCAGGCCAAGGTGCTCAAGACAATCGAGGACAAACGCATCCGGCGGCTGGGTGGCAACAAGGAAATTGATGTCGATGTGCGCATTATTGCCGCGAGCAATCGCGACCTTAGCCAAGCAGTCACCAGCGGCCAGTTTCGCGACGATCTGCATCACCGTTTGAGTTTGTTTCGCCTTGTCATCCCGCCGCTGCGGGAGCGAGGGCGGGATATTTTGAAACTGACTGAACACCTCCTCAAAAGCCTGTGCCTCCGCCACAGGATCACTCCCAAACCGATCAGCGCCGAGGGGCGGGGGCGCCTCCTAGGCTACGCCTGGCCGGGCAACGTCCGCGAACTCAGCCATGAACTCGAACGAACGATTGTTTTTGAAGAGGGCGAAGAGTGGGCGTTCGCTGCGCTCCCCGGGGGAACCGAAACGGAAGAAAGCGGCAGGGTTACCGACGGGCTGCTACAGGCCGGTTTTGAATTTCCACAGGTGGGTTTTTCGCTGGACAGCACCATTGATGAAATCATTCGGCGCGCCATCGACCAAGCCGAAGGCAACGTCTCCGCCGCCGCGCGTCTCCTCGGTGTCTCCCGCGACTACATTCGCTATCGCCAAAAGGACAGATAATGCCCCTCCCAAGCCGTGGTGACACTAGACACCTCTCCTCAAAAAACTACTGAGCCAGATGCCTCAGCACGTATTTACCGAGGAGGTCGGTCTCAAGGTTGACCGGGTTTCCCACTTTTCGTGTGCGCAGGTTTGTCACTTGGCGCGTGTGCGGAATGATCCACACGGCAAAACCGCGTTTGCGCAGGTTGGCCACGGTAAGGCTGATGCCATCAACTGCCACAGAGCCTTTAGGCACAAAACCGCTCATTAACGCCCCCGGGGTATCGACATCGAGCAGCCAGTCTTTGCCTCTCTTTTCCCACTTGCGAATTTTGCCAACCGCATCGATATGGCCGGTGACGAAGTGACCTCCCATCCGTTGGCCGAGCGCCAGCGCCCGCTCAAGATTCACGGCCGAACCGCAACGCAACGCATTGAAGTTGGTCACGTCCCACGTCTCACGCAAAAGGTTAAATTGGATGCCGCGCTTCGTCACCTTCGTCGCAGTGAGGCAGCAACCATTCACAGCGATGCTGTCGCCGGCGTTTGTGCCGCGGAGGCAGACATCCGCGGATACTTTCAGCGTCACGGCGTTCGTGCCGTGTTCGATGGCTTCAATTGTGCCTGTTTCCTCGACGAGCCCGGTAAACATTTTCAGGATTGCGCGTCAGCGACACGCGCGGTGAGCATCAGGTCAGGACCGAGATTTCGCCAGCGGATTTTTTCCAGCTGCAGCCCCTTGGTCAACGGCAGTCCCTCGCCGGCGACCGCCGTCCGGGCATCGCGACCGCCGAGAATCTTTGGCGCATAAAAAAACACCACCCGATTGGACATGCCGACCTCGATGAACGCGGCGTTCGTTTCACCGCCGCCCTCCACCAGCAGGTGGGTGCAATTTTGCTGGCCAAGCTTGCGGAGCAACGACTTGAGGTTGAATCCTCGCCCGGCCAAGGGGCAGCTGATCACGCGGCACCGCTCCTTCAGCCTAGCCAAGCGCTTGGTCGGTGCATCGCACGAAACTACGATGGCCGTCTGTTCGCTCAATTCGCGGCGCAGCACCTGCGAGCTGAGCGGCGTACGCGCTCGCGGATCGAGAATGACACGTCGCAACGCCGGTCCCTGCCAGCCGGCTTTGGGGCGGCGGACGTCGCGCAATGTAAGCGCCGGATCGTCCGCAAGGATCGTGTTTACACCGACGAGGATGACATCGGCCTGGTGGCGAATCTTCATTCCCTCGCGGCGCGCCGCCAAGCCGGTGATCCATTTCGACTCACCCCCGGCGGTCGCAATTTTTCCGTCAAGCGTCATCGCTGCCTTGACGGTGACAAATGGCAATCCGGTGGCGATCCAGTGGTTGTACGCAACATTGATCTCTGAGGCTTGAGCAGCCAGCAAGCCGTGCTCGACTCCGAGTCCCTGCCGCTTAAGCCACCGAAAGGCGCACCCGGCGTGGGCAGGGTTCGGATCTGTCGCCGCGACGACCACACGCGCGATGCCAGCCCCAGTGATAACACGCGTGCAGGGCGGCGTGCGGCCGGTCGTCGAGCATGGTTCAAGCGTGACAAAGAGGGTCGAACTCTGGGTTGAATGCCCTTTGCGCCTGGCATCGGCGATGGCCTCGACCTCGGCGTGGGGCAAACCGGCCCGACGATGCCAGCCGCGCCCGATGGTTTTTCCACTTTTGACCAAAACTGCCCCAACTAGGGGATTAGGCGAGGTCTCACCCTTGGCCCGCTTGGCCAATCGCAACGCCTCCCGCATCCATTGTTCGTCTGCTTTTTTCGACAAATTTGTGGAACATACGGTCATGCTTGTTAATTCGGCGGATGAATAAACGTTCGCCCCTGTGCCAGCTTATTTCTCGATCGCCTTGCCGGCCGCTTTCCATCCCTTGAAACCGGGGGCGAGATCAACGAGATATTTGAAGCCCATCCCGTTCATTTTTTTGCAGGCGCGCGCACTGCGAACACCGCCGGCGCAATAGACGAGATAGAATCTGTCCTTGTCGAGTTTGGCAGCTTCTTCGGCGAAACCGGGTGAGAACCAGTCGATCCATTTTGTGCCGGGCAGGTGGCCAGCTTTGTACTCGGGCGTAGTACGGACATCGAGCAGCGTTAGCTTATCATCTCGCCACATTTTCTCAAACAACGCAACTCCAATACGGAATGGCTCGCCAGTCTCGACTCCGTACTTGGTCGCGATCTCAGCGACGCTTGGTTCGGCGTCCGCGCCCAGGCACCATGCGACCGCGTTGGTGACGAGTCTGGTGAAGTGCGGGTTTGAAAAATCATCAGCATGGCCAAGCGAGGTGTAGAACGTCCGGTTGCCCTTGTAGCTGTGCGTCCACGCGACCGGCTCCGCAGGGTGGCCCTCGACCGCCCCGGTAAGCAGCAGCTTTGCCGTCTGGGCCAATGGCGTGTTTTTGTAAAGCGAGCCGCCCATTTTGAATTCGCGCTCGACGCCATCGAGGATTGGGTGCCACTTGGCCTTCGGCACGACAGTTGTGTTGCCTAACAAATTATTATTGTGGTGGCCGTGGTAGTTGCCGCCTAGGACAAGTTTGTCCAGCTCAAGCCAGTTTTGAAACGCATGGCTGGCTGTGCGCAGTCCGATAACCGGTTTACCCGACTCGACGTATCGCTTCACTTGGCCAAGCTGGCCAGCGGGGAGTTGCATCCGGCGGGCAAACACAATCAAGAGATCCGCTTGGCCAAGTGCGTCGAGACTCGGAAAGTGATGTTCCGCCTCGCGAACGATCGTGGTACAGCGGTAGCCGTTCTGCTGCTCAAGTTGCTTGGCAAACTTGGGCAGCGCAGTCGCCGAGCCGTACAGAGACTCGCCACTGAGCAGGACAACGTGCGGCTTGGCATCGGCGGCCTGAGATTTGGCCGGATACAAAACCTGACAGACAGCGATGAGTACGAACTGTGTTATTTTTTTCATGCTCAGAAAAGGGATCCCAATTTGGGGCGGCGAAGATTCCCCATGACGGGCAAGCTGTCCAGCCGCCATTGAGCAGTAAAGTGAATAACTTGTTCAAAGAAACTCATTTTGTGCTATTGACACACTACATGTTGTATACTTTCCTTTGGCGTCTACTCTTGATTGTGTGGACTTGAAATTATGCGTTGCCCGAAATGCGGTTGTATTGATGACAAGGTAGTCGATTCCCGGTCATCCAAAGACGGGCTAGCCATTCGGCGACGCCGTCAGTGTCTCGAGTGCAGTCAACGCTACACCACCTACGAGGAGATCGAGCGCGGCAACTTGATGGTGGTCAAGGACGATGGTTCCCGCGAACGCTTCTCGCGCGACAAACTGGAATCGGGCATCAACACCGCCTGCCAAAAACGCCCGGTCCCTGCCGAGGCCATCGAGCAGATGATCCGCGAAGTTGTGGATGAATTGTATGATGAATTTGATGGCGAAGTACCCTCGAAAGCCATCGGAGGCAAAGTGATGGCAAAGCTCAAGCAACTCGACGGTGTTGCCTATGTCCGGTTCGCCAGTGTGTATTGGCGCTTCGACAGCGCAGCCGAGTTTATTGAGGCGGTTCAGAAATTCGGAGACCGGGATGATACAACTACGATCAAACTACCTGGTTTTTAGGATGTCGACTGGGGAGTTGCTCCCCTGCTCAGCCGAAGCCATCACCGAGGAGTTGCTGGGTGATGCCATCAACCTCATTGAGCCACAAACCATTCAGGAGGCGCTCAAGGCTGTGGTGTACTATTTTCGCGAAGAGCACGAGTACTCCAGCGTGTCGGTCGATCAATTCTCCTGCGCGCTGGGCAAGGTGCTTCAGGGTTTCGGGTTTGACGTGGTGTTCGACGAGGCTCCGAGGGTAGATCTTCGTGTCGAGCAGACCGATCTGCGGCAGTTAGCCGACAAGACCTCCGAGGGGTTCGAGTTGTTTTTCTTTCAGGAACTCCGTGACGAAGTGCAGGCCAACCTCCGGCGCTCACCCAACGTCATCCAATTCAGCGGCCTGAAGGATTGCGTCAAGCGAATCGTCGGCGCACAGCGCTGGTGTAGCCGCTGCCGCCGGATGCATGGGCAGATTGTCTCTTTTCTAAGAACCTGCCTCGATCAGGATTCACAAAAGGACTGCTCGCTGCTCATCAAATAATTTTCATTTCGAATGACCGGGATGAACATTGGGCAAATTCAATCGAACGAAGAGCTTCGGCTACGTGAGTTTCCGGTTGCCCGTGACACTGTCTACCTCGCTCATGCCGGAGTTTGCCCGTTGCCGGCCTGCGTACGCGATGCCGTAAGCCACTACGCCGCCGCCTGCACCGGTGGTGATCAGGAAGACTTCATACCGCCAAACCTGCTGCTTGACACACGGCAATTCGCTGCCGGCCTGCTCGGTGCCGAGCTGCGCGAAATTGCGCTCGTCGGGCCGACCTCGCTCGGCTTGAGCTTCATCGCGCAAGGGCTGGACTGGGAGTCGGGCGACAACATCATCGTGCATGGAGACGACTACCCGTCGAACGTTTACCCGTGGATGGCCTTGGCTGAAAAAGGCGTTGAACTGAGGCGACTCGAGCCCGACGTGCCGGGGCGAATCGAGCCAGAAGATGTGTTTTCACTTGCAGATGCGCGCACCCGCATGGCAGCGCTAGCCTCGTGCCATTACGTGTCCGGATACCGGATTGACATCGATGCAATCGGCCGCGAACTGCGCTCGCGCGGTGTCCTTTTTTGTGTCGACGGCATCCAGACAATGGGCGCGTTTCCGACACCGGTGGAACATGTCGACTTTCTTGCCGCCGACGCTCATAAGTGGATGCTTGGCCCGTGCGCCTCTGGCATTATGTACGTGAAGCACGAAATGCAGGATCGACTCAAGCCGGTGGTGCAGGGCTGGCACAACCTGCGCTGCCCGGATTTCATCGCGCAGGAGACACTCAACTACAAGCCGGACGGGCGACGGTATGAGGCCGGCACCGCGAATTTGTTTGGCATTGTTGGCCACCGCGCCTCGCTGCAAATGCTCGCCTCGCTTGGTGTGCAAAACATTGCCGACGATCTCTTGGCCAAGCGGCGGCGGCTCGTGCCGGAACTCTCGGCCCGGGGCTTTGACGTGCTGCACGTCGACGCGACGGAGGTCAACGCAAGCGGCATTGTCACGTTCACCAAACTGGTCCAGGACATGGCATCCCTCGCGGAGCAGCTTGGCCAGGCGGGCGTGACGGTCTCACTGCGTACCCTGCGCGACGGCTCGAAGTTCATTCGTCTTTCACCACACTTTTACAACACCAACGCCGAATTGGATCGCCTGCTCGAGGCGTTGTGATCAATCGACCGCTCTCGGAGTGACCTTGGGAACGAGGAAGGGCGCGACGACGAGCAGCAACATCGCGCCGATGCCGCCGTACATTTGCGGGGCAGCGGGGCCAACGTTGTCGATCAGCCAGCCGGCAGCGAAGTTCGAGCAAATGCCGCCGCCGAGGCTTGAACTGAACATCGTGGCCATGCCTTGGCCGGTGGAGCGGAGTTGGACCGGGACAAGGTAATTGACACACAGTGGCATAGCCACCAGCGCCCCAACCACGTACACGCCATGCAGCAGCATCGAAGCGTGCAACACCACCGGCACATCGCCAAAATACCCGCACGCCAGCCACTTCAGACCGCCTGCAGCCAAACCGGAGAACATCAACAGGCGCACGCCGATCCGACGGCGAATGCTCCCGGAGAGAGCGATGATGAAAATCTCAGGGATCAGCATGATGAGCCAAAGCCACTTGAGCGTGCCCAGCGTATGTTCCGGCGCGACCGACTTTACGTAAATCGGGAACAGGAACATCGGTCCATCAAGCATGAAGTTGGCGAGGAACACGTAGAGGAGAAAACGGAGAAACTTCCTGTCCAGAACCAGCGTGCGCCATGCCCCCGGCCGGGCTTTCTCCCGAATGTCTTTTGGGTTCGGTACAAGGAACACAATGACAGCCGTCAGCAGGATGATCACGGCGGCAACAGGGAACTGTAGGCCCAAGTCCGTCTTCCCCGGCTCGGAAGCAAGAGCCTCTAGCAACACCGGAAAGCCAAAGCAGGTGACAAGAAAACCGACCGAGCCAAACGCCCGCACCCACTCGAAGTGCGAAGTGCTTGAGCGGTACAGCAAGCCAAGACTCAGCGCCAACGCCTGTGGGATGAGGCTGGTGTAAAATGCGGCAAAAAGCATCGATACCAGCAGGAGTGCGGCATAACTCTTGACGTGCCAAAAAACCAGAAAGCCAACCGCCATGCCGAACGAGATGACGAGCAGCACGGTCTTGCGGGCGCCTGTTCGATCGGCAAGATAGCCCCACGCCGGCTGACCAACGAGGCCGACCAAGTGGAACACGCCCATGGCCAGGCCGACTTGCTGGCCGCTCAAGCCAAGGTTCTCGCGGAGGTAGAGTGAGTAGAAGGGGAAGAAGATGCCTAGCGCGCCGAACAGCGACGCCCAAAACAGGGACAGCACACCCATCAACTTCCATTGCTCTCGGGTGATACCGTCTGACATGTCGGGGTGATGCGCCTGGCCAAGCGCAAAAAACGCCGGAAGGTTTCCGGCGTCTGAAAGGGGATTGCAAGGGTATTCGTCAGGCTCAGGGCGCGGGAACGATGGTCGGCTGGGTGCTGGCGGGCTGCGCACCGGATTTGCGTTCCCGGCTCTCCCTCTTCTGCATTTCGCTGAAAATCCGCGTAGCAGCCTCCTTCATTTTCCGCTCGTCTAGCTTCTCGCCTGAGATCTCAGCCTCCAGTTGAAGTGCCAGCAGTTGCATGCCCTTGCCCATGAGGTCGGATTCGTCATACTGAAGATTGTTGATGAGGTTTAGCCGCGCCTGCAGCACATGTGGAGCCACTCCGGGCGTGCTGACGTCTCCGTCGCTTTCGGTAAAACTCCGGGCGGCGTCGCGCTTGGTTTCCAAGTTGTACTGGTCGCTGGTCATGATGTCGCGGAACAACTGATCCGCCTGCGGGTTGATGCCAACGTATCTCGAAGCGGCCTCGGCGAGGTTGTCCATGTCATCCTCGTGTACCCGGCCGCTGCGAAACGCCTGCACGATGGCGTCGAGCGCGTGCACCTTGCCGACATCCTCGAAATAATCCAGAATGGTGCGGTCAATACGCCCGTCAGCGTTGATGAACATGCCCTGGGCGGACTGAATGAATGTTTGGTCGTCGTACATGTCCAGCACCATGAAGAGGTAGTTCTTGGACACGCGATCAAAGTGGTTTCCGCCAACAGCCTCGACCGGGTCGAGCAGCAACTCATGCGCGGCAGCCAGCACCTCGTCACGGTAGGCGTCCTTGCCGAGCCAGCCCTGGATGGTCTTCGCGGCGTAGGCGATTTCGAATCCCCGCCCGGTGGTGGCAAGCAACTCCGCAACGGCGGCCTCCGCGTGGGCGCCGCCGATTTCCGCAAGGATGTCGATGAGGCCGATCCGCAGTGTCGGCGGCTGTGAAAAATTGAGCGTAGCCCGGAAACGGCTGTACCGCTTCCTGCTTTCCTCATCACTCTCGCCTTCGCGTTTCACGGAGAAGTCGACGTCCTCCATCTTATTGAGAAACTCGCGAATGAGCGGCACTGCGGCATCTCCCTCGAGCGCCAGACTCTCGAACAGGTAACTAAGGCGGCGGCGCACTCTGCTCCGATTCGTGGAACTCATGCTCGTCTGCATCAGCTCATCAAGAATCTCCGACACGGACATGCCGCCCGTGAGCGGCGGTGTCTGGCCGCTGTCGATCTGCTCTTGGAGGCTCTTGAGCCGTGAATTGGCGTTGGCCAGTTTGATCTTGAGCGAGGCGATCTCCTTCTTAAGCGCCTCCGCTCGAGCCAAATCGGCTTTGGGATCGGCAGTCGGCGGTGTCTGGCCGCAGCCGGCGCAGAATACCAACACCGCCCAGATCAAACCGGCGGCTGAACCTAATATATGATCCACTGCTTTCCTCATAACAACTTCACGATGGCCGTCTGCCGGTGCGAAAGGCGTGCGCTCCCGCTGATTGGCCAACCGCAAAACAAGACCGTTGCCCCAGGATCAAGGCGCGGGAACTATGGTCGGCTGGTTCCGTCGATTTCCTCCCCGATTGTTATCACGACTTCCGCGGTCTCCGCGGTCCCCGTTTTCTCCTCTGCCAAACGCATTGCGCCAAAAGTCAGTCCCCAAACCCTGCATTTCCTTACGCATATCAAATTCCTCACCGTTGACCTTGGCCTCGATTTGGCGGGTGTACATTTCTACAACCTTATCGGTGGCGTCATCACCGGAAGCTTGAATTCCCTGCATCAAGCTTAGTCTAGCCTGTAAGGTGTTGGTATCGTCAGCATCATCCATCTCGCGCAGTGCGGACCACTTGACCCGCATATCGTATTCGTCACTGGACATGATGTCCTTGAACATCTGGTTTGCCTGGGGGTTGGCACCGGTGTACTTGAGGCCGATGCGGGCCAAGTTGGAAAGGTCCCCGCGATCGGTCACCTGACCGCCATTGAACGCCTGGTAGACGGCGTCCATTGCCTGTTCCTTACCGACGTCGTCAAGGTAATCGAGCACGGTACGGTCGATGCCTCCGTCTTCGTTAATAAGCATCCCCTGGGCGGACTGCACGAATGTCTGGTCGTTGTACATTTCCAGCACCATGAACAGGTACTGTTTGGAGGACTTGTCGAAATTATTCGGGTTCGGTACGTCCACCGGATCGTTCAATAGCGTGTGCGCGGCGTCCAGCGCCTCATCGCGGTACGCTTCGTTGCCAAGCCAGCCCCGGATTTTCTTGGTAGTGTAAGCCACCTCGAAGCCGCGAGCAGTCTTGGCGAGCACTTCGGCCAGCGCAGCCTCAGCACGGTCGCCGCCGATCTCCACCAGGATGTCGATTAGCCCAATGCGCATCGAGGGAGGCTGCTCGAAATCGAGCGTCGTGCGGCCGCCCCGACTGCGGCCGCGTTCCCTCGAGTTGCCGCCTCGGCCGCGTTCATTCTCTTCCCCCTCGGAACGCTGCACCACGAAATCTATGTCCTCCATCTTGTTGAGAAACTCTCTGATGTGCGGCACAGAGGCCTCACCCTGCTCCACCAAGCTCTCGAGCAGGAAATTGATTCGCCGCTGCACGGCCCGGCGATCCTTTGAGGTCATCTTGATTTGTGTGAGTTCCTTGATGATCTCCGGCGCGGACAGGCTGGAGTCGGCCACGGTAGAGTCACCGCTGTTGAGTTGGGCGCGAAGGCTGTCGACGCGCGATTGCGCGTTGGCCAGCTTGGCCTTGAGGGATCCGTTTTCCTTCTTGAGAGCCTCAAGCTGGACGGTGTTGCCGGTGGATTCCCCGGAGGGAGCCTGGCCACATCCGGCTGTCAGGACGATCGACGTCACGAGCAGGCCGGTGGCAACAGCTGGAAGAAACACTGTTTTTTTCATGATTTTCCCTTATTCAGATCGACTTGACTGTTACTACGTTGAAGCACTTTGCTAAGTTACACAAAACAGGCCGAAGGATGACACGCTGCCGGATGAAATCAACTCGTTCCTCATGCCAAATGAAGCCAGACTTCATTGCGCTTGGCCAAGTGTGTACACTCCGCCGCCCTCGGTTCATGGAGAACGCACCGCTAAAACGAACACCCTTGTTTGACACCCACACTGCGCTTGGCGCACGGATCGTCGAGTTCGGCGGCTGGGAAATGCCGGTGTTCTACTCCGGCATCGCGCAGGAACACCAAGCCAGCCGCGAGGCAGCCGGACTGTTCGACATTTCACACATGGGCGAGTTCTTGTTCGACGGCCCGGACGCGTTCGAGTTCCTCAACCGCATGCTGACCAACGACTTGGCCAAGCTCGAGCCGGATCAAGGCCAGTACTCCCTTCTCTGCCAGGACAACGGCGGCGTGATAGACGACCTCTACGCCTACCGGCTTGGCCAAGACCGCTACCTGCTCATCGTCAATGCCTCCCGGCTGGAGGTGGACTGGATGTGGCTCAAGGCCCAGCGCAACACCCGCCACAAATCGCTGCAGCTCGAGATGATCGACCGCTCCCACGAGTTGTCCGCGATGGCGCTACAGGGGCCGAAGGCTGTAGGGATCATCACCGGCGTTTTTCCAGCAGCTGTCGAACTGCGAAAAAACCAGATCGCCGAGCTCGACTTCGACAGCGCAGCCACCTGGGTGTCGCGCACCGGCTACACCGGCGAAGACGGCTTCGAGCTCGTGGTGCCCAACGAACACGCAACAGCACTTTGGGACAAACTCATGTCACTTGGCCAAGCGCTTGGCCTGCTGCCAGCCGGCCTGGGCTCGCGAGACACCCTCCGCATCGAGGCCGGCTACTCGCTCTACGGTCACGAGCTAACCCCGGAGACGACACCCATCGAGGCCGCGCTTGGCTGGGCCGTTGCCTTGGATAAACCGAACTTCGTCGGGAACAAGATGCTTGCGGCGCAAAAGCAGGACGGCGTCTCCCGCCGCTGCATCGCATTCAAAATGACCGGCAAAAGCGCCCCACCACGCGAGCATTATAAAATTTTTTCAACCGACGACACCAGCCGGGAAATCGGAGAAGTGACCAGTGGCACACAGAGCCCCTCGCTCGGCTGCGGCATCGGCTTGGGCTACGTCGAGAGCGCCTACGCCAAGGCGAGCACGGACATCGAGATCGAGATCCGCAATCGGCGCTTCCCAGCAGAAGTTGTCAAGCGGCCGATTTATCGAAAACCGAGTTGACCACCGGGCCGCACTTTCGCTAGAAGGAGCGCCGCGATGTCAGACATACCAACCGACTTGAATTACGCCAGCTCCCACGAATGGGTGAGCGTCGAGGGCGACACCGCCATCATCGGCATCTCCGACCACGCCCAGGAGGAATTGACCGAACTCGTGTTCATCGAGTTGCCCGAGATCGGCCGCGAACTGACCGCTGGCGATCCCTGCGCCGTGGTCGAGTCGGTCAAGACCGCCAGCGACATATACGCGCCGGTAAGCGGCCAGGTCATCGAGACGAACGACGCCCTCGACACCGAGCCGGGCACCGTCAACGAAGATCCCTACGGCGACGGCTGGTTCTTCAAGGTGCGCCTGACCGATTCCAGCGAACTGGACGACCTTCTCTCCCCCGAGGATTACGCCGAGCAGGTCAACACATAGGCGTCAGGCCCTCGCCGCAACTTTCAGCCCCGCCAACCCTCCACCTTGCTTGATCGGCGACTCGTCGGTACGTTGTCCCGACTGCGATGACGCTGACTGAGAAAATTATGGCCCGGGCATCGGGCAAGGCGAGAGTGAGCGCCGGCGAAAATGTCTGGGTGAACGTGGACACGCTGATGACACACGACGTCTGCGGGCCCGGCACGATTGGAGTGTTCAAGCGTGAGTTCGGCGAGGACGCCAAGGTGTGGGATGCCAACAGAATTGTGATCATTCCTGATCACTATATTTTCACCTCCGACTCGCTGTCCAACCGTAACGTGGATCTTTTGCGCGAGTTCGCCAAGGCGCAGCGCCTGCCGTATTTCTACGACGTGATCGATGACGAAAATGGCAAGTGGCAATTCGATCCATCGCAGGGGCTGCTCAGTCGCCAGCACGGCTCACGATACGCCGGCGTCTGCCATGCGGCGTTGCCGCAGAAGGGGCACCTTCGCCCCGGCGAGATTCTGTTCGGCACCGACTCGCACACCTGCATGGCCGGGGCGTTCAACCAGTTTGCCACCGGCATCGGCAACACCGACGCCGGCTTCGTGATGGGCACCGGCAAGCTGCTGCTCAAGGTTCCGGAGACGATGCACTTCCGACTCGTGGGTGAACTGCAACCGGGCGTCATGGCCAAAGACATCATCCTGCACGCGATCGGCGAGATCGGCTTTGACGGGGCGACCTACCGGGCGATGCAGTTTGACGGTCCGGGCGCATCCGGCCTGTCGATGGACGACCGCATGACTGTGGCCAACATGGCGATCGAAGCCGGCGGCAAAAACGGGATTTTTGAGTACGACGAAAAGACCGGCGCTATGGTCAATGAACGAACCAAGCTCAATGGTACGAAGAGCAACTACGAGCCGGTCGAGCGCGACGAAAACGAGACATTCGTTTATGAAACCACGATTGATCTGGGCGCACTCGCGCCAACCGTGGCGTGCCACCCCGATCCCGGCCAGCGCAAGCTCGCCCGCGAGATGGCCGACATGAAGCTCGACCGCGCCTACATCGGCTCCTGCACCGGCGGCAAGACAAGCGACTTCCTCGCATTCGCCGAGGTGGTGCGCGGGAAGGAGGTACGCATCGACACGTTCGGCGTGCCGGCCACGCCCGAGATCGTCAACGACCTGCAACGCACCAAGTGGGGCGACAAATCAGTCTGGAACATCCTCACCGATGCCGGGGTGCGCATGACCGAGAACGCCGGCTGCTCCGCATGTCTCGGCGGGCCGGTGGACACCTTCGGCCGCATGAATGAAGGCGGACAAAAGTGCATCAGCGCCACGAATCGCAACTTCCCCGGCCGCATGGGCAATAAAGAGAGCGAAGTTTACCTCGCCAGCCCGGCCACGGTCGCCGCCAGCGCCCTCGCCGGCCATGTCGCTGACCCGCGCGATTACTTGAACTGAAGCCGGTCACCGGGAGAGAAGCAGACTCGCAAGCTCATCTCTCTTTTTTGTTGAATCGTCATCGGGCTGTCTCCCTCGTGCCTCATCATCGGAAAAGGGCCGGCAGAGCCGAGTGCAACAAACGCAGTGCGAGGTGCGAGTACAATTTACCGGCCGCTTAGCCAAGCGGTGGAAGGTTTTCTTTGGCCCCGCCAAACGGTTGTGCTACCGTTCCCCTGAACCAGTAATGCAGACCGTTACCTTGGGAGAATCAAGTTTGGAGTGTAGCCGCTTGGCCTACGGTTGCTGGCGTATCACGGGTGTGATCACTCATCCACCCATCGACAACGAGCACGAGAAAAAGGGACACGAGGCCGTCATTGCCGCCTACGAGGCCGGCTACACAATGTTCGATCTTGCAGACATTTACAGCGCCGGACTCGCCGAGGAGGTGTTCGGCCGCACGCTCAGGGATGTCTCGGGCATGCGTGAAAAAATCGGCATCACAACCAAGTGTGGCATCCGGCAAAAGGATGATCCCGACAAGGACTCACCGCACCGTTACGACCTCTCCCGCGAACACATCGTCCGCTCATGCGAAGCGTCGCTCAAGCGCATGGGCATCGACTGCATCGACCTGTACCTGCTGCATCGACCGGACTACCTGTTGGAACAGGAGGAAGTGGCCAAGGCGTTCGACGAACTGAAACAAGCCGGCAAGGTGCGCGAGTTCGGCGTGAGCAACTTCACCGTGGATCAACTGGACCATCTGCAGGCGGCGTGTCCAATGAAGCTGGTTTGCAACCAGATCGAACTGAGCCTCTTTCACTACGACGCGCTCGAGGACGGGTCGCTCGACTACTACCAGCGGCACGACATCACGCCGGTCGCGTGGAGCCCGCTCGCGCAGGGCAAACTCGGCGGGGAGGAACCGGTGTCTCTACGCAAGCCCAACCATTTGCAGGAACAAACCGTGCGCGATGCTCTTCATGCCGTGGCCGTGCAGAAGAACTGCAGCCCGACCGCTGTTGCTCTCGCATGGCTCATGCGGCACCCAGCCGGCATCATCCCGATCATCGGCAGCACCAATCCCGACCACATCCGCGAGGCCACCAAGGCGGCCGACCTGCTGTTGTCCCGCGAGGAATGGTACCGCTTGATGGCCGCCGCCGGAAAATCCCTGCCCTGACGTTGAGTTTCCTGTGAAACCAAGCCGCGTGCGCTGCTTGGTTTCTTCCCACTCAGGAAGAAGGTGGCCGTAGGCCGGATGAGGGTGAAGCGCCGAATGTTTTTTCGCTGAAGCCACTTTTGATCGCCGAATTAACAATCCCACCGAAGCCCGGCTGGCGCAAGCCGGCCAGAGGGAGCCGCGCGATGCCGAAAACGAGAGAGCGCTGGACATTCTGCGGGAATGCTTCCCTGACCGGTCGGTTATCGGCCAACTCGGCCGACCTGATCTGGGATCTCAGCTCGTTCCACTGCCTCACCCAGCAGGAACCAACGGGAGAATGATAACATTCGGGCCTGTTTAGATTCGCAGCTCACGGGAACCGGGGCAGTAAGCCGGGATAAAGCTGGACTCCCGTCAACAGGCAATTATGCTCCCGGCTTGGAGCCTTAAACGCAAATCACCGTGAAACAGCAAGCAGACAGCGATTCCAAGTCCGCCGCGTTCAATGGGCAGGTCTCCGGGAAAATCACGCCCCCGCGTGGCTACGCAGCGGAAGATATTGATCGCCGTGTGGAATGGCTCGCCGGTCAGACGGGGCACCAACTGGATGAATTCGCACTGGAAAACCCGGCGAACTTCAAGGGGCTCTCCGAAAACCAGATTGGCTACCTAGGGTTCCCACTCTCGATTGCCGGCCCGCTTAGCATCGATGGCACCTATGCGAAGGGCTTATTTTACGTGCCGCTCTGCACCCTTGAGGGAACCTTGTCGTTCTCAATGACGCGCGGTTTTTATCTGACCTACCTCGCCGGCGGCATCACAAGCCGGCATATCAAGCAGCAGATATCGCGCTGCCCAGTGTTTACTTTCAAGACACTCGAGGAGGCGCACGACTTCCTGCCTTGGATCGATGCACATGCGGGGGAAATCCAAGCCACCGCCGAGAGCACCACGCGCCACGGCAAACTGCTGCAGATCCAGACGCGCCCCATCCACAACCGCGTTCTGGTGGAGTTCATCTACGACACCGCCGAGGCCGCCGGCCAGAACATGGTGACGATCGCCACCGACGCCGCGTGCAGATGGATCATGGAGCGGTGCGGATCGCGCAAGCCGTTGCGCTACCTTTTGGAGAGCAACTTCAGTGGAGACAAAAACCCCACCCAGAGGACGATGATGGAGGGCCGCGGCCACCACGTCATCTGCAGCTTCTCCGTGCCGGATCGCCTGCTGCGCAAGCTGCTGCGCGTCAGCGTGGACGACATCGTGTGCCGCATCACCGACAAGCAGCTCGGCTCGCAAATGGCCGGCGTGTTCGGCCTGAACCTGCACGTCTCCAACGCTCTCGCCGCCTCGTACCTCGCGCTAGGCCAGGATGTCGCCTGCGTGGCCGAGAACTGCGTCGGCACCACCACCTACGAGAAACAGGGCGACAACCTTTATGCCACGCTCAGCATGCCGTCCATCACAGTGGGAACGGTCGGTGGCGCCACGCGGCTCAAGCAGCAACGCCGCAACCTAGAGCTTTTGGAATGCACCGGGGAGAAGAGTTCACGCAAACTGGCGGAGATCATCTGCGCCTCCGCCCTTGCGCTGGAAATCTCGCTGACCGGCGCCCTTGTCAGCAACGAGTTCGCGAGTTCCCATGCCGAGTTTGGGAGGTAACCACACATCGGCCTTCCAGGAACTGCTCAAGAATGCGGATCTCAGGGAGGAATTTGCCCATCTTCGCGAACCGCCGCGCGGCAGGATCCGGCTGTTTCACGCCCTGTTCGGGCTGTTCGGCACGACGCTGTTCAACCTTTGGTGCCGGCTCACAACACACGGCCGTGAGAATCTGCCCGAGCCACCGTTCATGGTCTGCAGCAACCACAGCAGCCACATGGACAGTGCCGCGCTGATGTACGCCAGCGGGATGGATTTCAACCGCTTTGGAATGGTCGCCGCGAAAGACTATTTTTTCGAAAACGAGAAACGCAAGAATTCCCTGCCGCTGATGATGAACCTCATCCCTGCCGATCGGAAATCCAACCGGCAGACCATCGCACGGCTGATGGCAGCCTGCCGGGAGTTTCTGCAACCGGGAGACCGTGCCATCATCATCTACCCCGAGGGCACGCGCTCGCTCAACGGGGAAATGGCGCCGCTGAAAAAAGGCCCCGCAATGATTGCCAGCGAACTGAACATCCCCATCGTACCCGCCTACATGCACGGCACGTTTGCCTCGCTGCCCAAGTTCGGAAAGTTCCCAAAGCCAAAGCGAATCAGCGTTTACTTTGGAGAGCCCATCCATCCGCAACGCCTGGCCAAGCGGGACGAAACCAGTCGGCTGATTTACACCGAACTTACCAACGAACTGGCCAAGTGCATCCGCGCACTTTACGATCAACATCATGGCCGCTGAAATACGACACATGAAATGGTGGGGCTGGGGCCACGAGGACATGGCCTTCGATGACTCGAACAAGCCCGGACTTTGGCCTTACCTTGAGAACGAGCTGAAGATCAAGGAGATTGAGTGGACCCGGCCGGTGGCGTTTGAGGACATCGACCTTCCGGAACATACAACGAACGAGGCATTCCTAGGCGCAATCCGGGGCGTACTCGATGAAGGCCAGGTTGCCGATGACAAAAAGACGCGGCTCATCCACGCCGCCGGCAAGAGTTTTCGGGACCTGTGGCTGCTGAGGCACGGCATCGTCAAGCATGCCCCCGACTGCGTTGTGTTCCCCGAAAGCGAGGAAGATGTCGCCGCCATCGTTCACGCCGCGGACGAGCATGGCGCGGTGTTGATCCCGTTCGGCGGCGGCTCAAACATCGTCGGCTGCCTCGAACCGCGCGATCGCGATGGCCGCATGGTCGTCAGCCTGGACATGTGCCGCATGCATCAGGTGCTAGAGGTCGATCAACATTCGCTCACTGCGTGCATCCAGCCCGGCGTGTACGGCCAGCATCTTGAAGATCAGCTCGCCGAACACGGCGTCACGCTTGGCCACTTCCCGGACTCCTTTTTGCACAGCACCCTGGGTGGCTGGGTGGCGACACGGTCCGCCGGGATGCAGAGCGACATTTACGGCAAAATTGAGGACATGGTCATCAGCCTGCGAATGGTCACACCCGGCGGGACCATCGTCACCCGCACCGTGCCCAAGAGCAGCAACGGCATCGACGTGCGCCACCTCTGCATCGGCAGCGAAGGCATCCTGGGCGTCATCACCGAGATTGTCGTGCAGGTGCACCGCAAGCCGCTCCGCGAGGATTGGCACGGCTGGCTGTTCCCCGACTTTGAGAGTGGCGTCGACGCCATCCACGAGTGCCAGCGCCAAGGTTGCATGCCCATCGTCACCCGACTCAACGATCCAAAAAAGACCGCGCTGTCCTTTGCGTTCAAGCAGCCCAAGACCGGCCTCAAGGAAACCGTCGCCAAAGCCCTCAAGTGGTACATCGGCAGCGTGAAGGGAATCGACTTCGGCCGCTGCTGCCTGATGGTGGTCAAGTACGAGGGCGACCGTGCGGCGTTCCGCAACATGCGCCGGGGCGTTTCGGCCATCTACCGCAAACACCGCGGCGTGTGCCTCGGCCCGGAACCGGGCCGCTCGTTTGCCGAGGCCAAGTTCGACTTCCCGCATATGCGCGACTACGTGATGGACCGCAGCATCATGGCCGACGTCAGCGAAACAGCAACGACTTGGTCGAACCTGCTGCCCCTTTACGAACACAGTCTGGCCAACATCGACCGCGCCATTTGCGACACCGGCGTGGCGCCGTGGGTTGGCTGCCACATCAGCCACAGCTACCCAACTGGAGCAAGCCTCTATTTCACTTTTGGCTGCCTCCAGCGGGCAGGCCGCGAGATCGAGCAGTACCTCCACATCAAAAAGACCGCCGAGGATGCCTTCATGAAAAACGGTGGCACGCTCTCGCATCATCACGCCATCGGCACCGAGCATCTGCCGTGGGTGGAGGAGGACATTTCTCCAACCGGCCTTAAGGCAGTGCAGGCGGTCAAGGAGGGCCTCGATCCGCGCGACATCATGAACCCCGGCAAAATCATCCCGCCGGCCGATCCGCTCAAGGCATGGGGTCTCAGCGGGGAGGCCCTCAAGCAGTTCACCGGTTCCGGCCAATGAACTTCGCCGAGCAGACCGTCGCCATCACCGGCGCGTCCAGCGGCCTTGGCCTACACCTTGCCCGCCAACTTGCCACGCACGGCGCGCGGCTGGCCCTCATGGCCCGCGATGGAGAGCGGCTTCTGGAAGCCGCCGCCGGGCTCGGCAACAACACGCTCCTGTTCCCTGGTGACGTGACATCGGAGAACGACTGTAGGCAATTTATTGGTAAAATTATTGCCGAGCATGGTTCACTCGATCACCTTATCGCCAATGTCGGGCAAAGCATGTGGGCACGGTTTGAGGAGATCGAAAACCTAGAGCTGCTACGCCGCCTAGTTGAGGTCAATTATCTCGGCGTGGCCCATTGCATCCACGCGGCGCTGCCCGCGCTTAGAAAAAGCCGCGGGCAGGTCGTGGTTATCTCCTCCATCCAGGGCAAAGTCGGCGTGCCGTTCCACTCCGGCTACAGCGCCAGCAAACACGCGCTTGAGGGCCTGGTCGATACGCTGCGGTCTGAGCTGCATGGCACAGGCATCAACTTTTTGCAGGTCTACCCGGACTGGATTCGCGGCACCGGGATGCGCCAAAATGCCCTCGGCTCCGATGGCCAAGCGGTGGGCGATCGCAAGCATGACCACGGAGGGGCAGGGGAGACCGTTGACGAATGCGCCCGAGCCATTTTGCGGACCATGCCCAAGGGCCGGTCATCGCTCTACATTCCGCGAAAACTTCAGTATGTGTCTTGCCTGAAAATGTTCTTTCCCGGCCTTCTGCGATGGGGCATCCGCCGCCGACTCGACACCCAGAAATGAGAGTCTGACATGTCGCCAGATCGAGCCCGACTGCCCCGGCAGAGCTTTTACTCGCCGACACATTGAGCGCGGAGTAGCTTGACCAAGAGCAAACGACTCGAGACACGCATCCTCCGCAGGACAACCGGTACTGGGTACGGCACAATGTATCGCTGGAACGACGCGCAGGCGCACGCCTCGCCAGTGCCACTCGTGGGAGACTGCTTCCCCGGTCGGTCGATGGTTGGTCTCGACTGGACCGACCTGATCTGGGGCTTGGTTTCGTCCCACTGCCTCACCCGCCAGGAACCGGCGGCGGAGCGATCCACGCCCTGCACGTTGTGCCCCGGCCCAATCGCGTTGAGCCCGCGAGCGAATCTGGCCTTTCCCCCCGTTGGTAGGCACAATCCCTGCCTGTCAGGTGCGGGAGCCGCGCAGCGATATGCCAATTGCCCACGCGAGCGGAGGACAACAGGACGAAAACACCTGATTATGCGTAACAACAACCCGTGGCATCCGGGTTGCTTAAGAATGCGTTTACCAGTGACCAACCGCCTGTATTTTTTGACCGCGCTGTTTTCCCTTGCCGTCTTGGCCAAGGGCTCGGTGGTAATCAGCGAAATTCATTACAAGCCGGCCGACAAGACTTCCCCGGAGGAGTTTGTTGAAATTAGCAACCACAACCCGGCGCAGGTGAACCTGTCGGGTTGGCGCTTCACGCAGGGCATTGACTACACGTTCCCGGAGGGAACCGTGCTGGAGGCGGGCGGGTACCTGGTCTTGGCCGAACATCCCGCGACGCTGCAGGCGGTATTTTCCGTCGCGGCTCTTGGCCCGTACAGCGGACGCTTGGCCAACGACGGGGAGAGGCTGGTGCTGCGAGATCGGCAAAATGAGATTGTCGATGCGGTGGAGTACGGCGGCGAGTTTCCGTGGCCGGTGGGAAGCGAAGACGGCAGCTCGATCGAGCTGATCCACCCCGACCTCGACAACGGCCTCGGCGGAAGCTGGAGGCTCTCGACCGCTGAGGCAGAACAGGACGGAGCGCCTTGGGAAGAGCTCGTTTTCATCGACCACAACGATCGCAAGTGGCGCTACAAAAAAGGCACCTCGCCGCCGGCCGGGGGTGCCGCGTGGCGGGAGGCGGACTACAGCGAAAACGGCGACTGGAAAACCGGCCGCACCAGCATCGGCTACGGCGACAACGACGACCAAACACTCCTCGCTGACATGAGGAACAATTATTCCACCGTATACCTACGTCATCTATTTCTCGTGTCTGATCCTGATGCAGTTCGGGCATTGCAGCTGAAGCTCTATGTGGACGACGGCTGCATCGTCTGGATCAACGGCCGGGAAGTGGCCAGGCGGCATGTTGCTGGCGGCGCGATGGCGCACGACTCGACCAGCGGCGTCGCTGACCACGAGCGGGAGTGGGAACTCATCGACCTGCCCGACTCCGATTCCTTTCTGAAAAAAGGCGACAACGTCATCGCCATTCACGTGATCAACGCGACTCAGGGAAGCAGTGACCTGTCGATCGACGCAGTGCTGCTCGTCCCGCCCCGGCCCCCGACAACGGCCAGCCCGACGCCGGGTGAACGCAACTCCGTCTTCGCCACCAATCCCCCCCCGCAGATCCGTCAGGTCATCACCGCCCCCTGGCAGCCTGCCGCAGGACAGCCGTTCCAAGTCACCGCGAAAATCACGGATCCCAACGGAGTGGCGGCGGTGCAACTCCATTATCAAGCGGTGGCACCGGGCAGCTATCTCCCGGCCTATCTACCGCTGTCCCACTCGAGACTGCTCTCGGATGCCGACCAGTCGCTACCCGTCAACCCGGAGTTTGAGACTGCGGAAAATTGGCGAACACTCCCCATGCGCGACAACGGACGGGAGGGGGACACCGCCGCTGGCGACGGAGTCTATTCGGTGCGCGTTCCAGCGCAGGAAAACCGCACGCTGTTCCGGTACCGAATCACAGCCTCGGACGGAATGGTATCGGTGCGCGTTCCCCACCCGGACGATCCATCGCTGAACTTTGCGGCCTTCGTGTACGACGGCGTTCCGGCCTACAAGCCAACGAAGCGCACTGTTCATCCGGACGGGCTTGGCCATTCCTACCCGACGCAGATCATGAATGCGCTGCCGGTCTACACACTGATTACGCGCAAACGGGATTTTGACCAGTGCAACGCTTACAGTTCAGCTTACCAGATTCCCAAGTCCAAGGCCGACGCACGCAGCAAGTTCAACTGGGAGGGGGCATTCGTGTACGACGGCGTGGTGCACGACCACATCCGCTACCGGCTGCGACAGGCCAACGACCGCTATGGGGGAGGCGGGAAACGGTCGATGCGTTTCCGGTTCAACCGGGGGCATTACCTGCGGGCGAAAGACAACTACGGCCGAGAGTATCCGGCCAAGTGGCGCACGCTCAACACGGGGAAGATGTTCGATAACAAGCGCGTCGGGAACTTTGGTCTGACCGAAAGCGCCAATTCGCTTCTCTGGAACCTGGTCGGTGTGCCCGCGCCCCACACCCATTTCTTCCATTTCCGCGCTCTGACCAACACAACAGAAACCCCGTCGAATCCGAACGGCCAGTACACCGGCGACTTCTGGGGAATGCACCTTGCCATGGAGGATTATGATGCGCGGTTTTTGGAGACCCACCAGCTGGAGGACGGCAACCTGTACAAGCTGAAGGACGGGATATTTGATGGCAACAAGATCAAGCGCAACCAGGGTCGCCACGCCGTCACCGATGATCGGGACTTCCAAAATATCCGCCAGCAGCTCCGGCCGACGCGATCGGTGGACTGGCTGCGCTCGCACGTGAACTGGGATCTCTGGTATCGCTACCACACCATCTGCGAAGCCATCCGGCATTACGACTACTGGCCTCGCGACTCACATTCCAAGAACAGGGCTTGGTATTTCGAGCCCAGCACAGAGACGCCGCTAGGCCGTCTGGCCGTGCTGCCATGGGATGCCGATGCGTCTTGGGGGCCGAACTGGGGCCAGGGCATCGACTACCCGAAAAACGCCATTAATTCTGGAAATGCCACTGCTGCCTTCCGGCAGGAATATCGCAATTTCATCAGGGAGTTTCGCGATCTGGTCTGGAGGGAGGATGTCCTGAACCCCGTGATCGACCACATGGCCGCTCTCATCGGCGAAATCTCGATGGCGGACCGAGATCGCTGGCGCTCCGCCCCAAATGGTCGGGATTTCGGCGCGATGAAAACAAAAGTTAGGGACATGAAAAACTTTGCCTTCCGCGGCTGGTCCGGCAGCACGGGCCCCACCGTGCCGAGCGGCGGCCGGGCAGCCTATCTGGATCAACTGGCCAACGCCGAGGGGGACTCGACACGTATCCCACACACGCCGGTGGTCGCTTACAAGGGGCCCGACGGGCATCCGGTAAACGCCCTGTTTTTTGAATCGAGCCCCTTTGCCAACCGGCAGAATGCTGACACGTTCGCCTCGATACGGTGGCGCATCGCTGAGATGGATGCCGACTACGATCTCGCCGCACGGCCTGCCCGGCTGCCACTCTTCGAGTGGCGCGCCGCGTGGGACTCGGGCGAGTTGGCTGAGTTCGCCCAACGCGTCCACGTTCCGCCGTCCGCGATGGAGCCGGGCAAAACCTACCGCGTACGGGCGCGCTTCAAGGACAACACCGGCCGCACTAGTCATTGGTCGGCCCCAGTGGAGTTCGCCCCCTCCGCCCCGTCGATTCAGCCGCTCTGGGACGCTCTACGCATCACGGAAATCATGTATCACCCGGCTGGCAACCCGGATGCCGAGTTCATCGAGTTGCAGAATATCGGCTGGAGCAGCCTGACCTTGGCCGACCTGCGTTTGGCCGGCGGGGTGACTTACGATTTCGCGACAGCCGGCATCGGGCAACTGGTGGCCGGACAGCGGTTGGTCATCGCGAAGAACCCCGGGCTGATCCGGGCGATACCGGGAGGCAGGCAGGCAACCGTGCTTGGCCCGTGGAACGGCAAGCTGTCGAACAACGGCGAAGCCATCCGGCTGGAAACTGCATGGGGCGAAACGGTTTTCTCCGTCGCCTACAAGGGAAGCTGGCACCGCCAAACCGATGGCCAAGGACTGTCGCTTGTCCTGCGCAATCCCCACAGCGCCACGGCGGCGTGGTCATCAAAATCCGGCTGGATGCCCAGCCTGTTTCCCGGCGGCTCCCCAGGCAGGGGGGATAACGAGCTGGCCACGCTTGAACCTCCCCTGTGGATCAACGAAATAATGAGCGGCGACGACGGATGGATCGAGCTGTTCAACCCGGCTGGCCAAGAGGTGAACATCGGCGGCTGGTTCCTGAGCGACACGCCGACGCGCTTGGCCAAGTTTCGTCTCCCAACCAGCCTGACCATCCCTCCGGGTGGTTTTCTGCTTCTTGAGGCCAAGTGGCATTACGGACGGGCCGACGCTTCCGATCGCTTTGAAATCCCACCATTGGGCGGCTCACTGTTTCTCTCACAGATCAACAGTGGCTATTTGACCGGCTTGGGCGCAATGGCTAGCTTCGGCCCCTTTGAGGGCTCCGCGTCCCTTGGTCTGAAGCAGACTGAAGAGAACAACGGCATCATGGTGTCCCTCCCGATCCCCACCCCCGGCAAGCCCAACACTTCGCGGGCCGACAGCGACTCGGACGGACTGCCGGACGACTGGGAACTGGCGCACGGCCTCAAGCCGGAATCTGGCGGTGACGCCAGCGGCGACCCCGACAGGGACGGGCTCACCAACCTTCAGGAATACATCTGCGGCACAGATCCCCAGAAACAGGCTAGCCGGCTGGAGTTGGCCATGGTTCGCGACAACGTCCAGTTGGAGCTGCGCTTTCAGGCCCAACCCAACCGAACCTACGTCATCGAGTCGTGCGAACACCTCGGGCTCGGTGGATGGAACACAGTGCGCACGCTTGCCCCAAAAGCAAGCAGCGGCGAAGTGGTGGTGCGCGAACTCATCGAGAAGGCCCAGCCGGAACGCTACTTCCGGCTGCTGGTGATGCCGTAGACCGAGACAGTTGTTTTATGCGAGCTACCCACCCTACATCCCGACCTTGTTTTGCCGCGCTGGCGCTCCTGCTCGCCGCGCTTGGCCAAGCGCGGGTGAGCGGCGGGATCGTCGTTGAGGGAATCTCGGACAAGCAGGTCGCCAACGGCCCGGTCCGCATTCGTGTCAACAAAACCGGCAACGCCACGGCGGAACATCGCCTCAACGGTCAGCGCATCCCCGCCGGAATCTGGCTGGACGTAACCCGCGCCGGGTACCACGAACTGCGCTCGGTTGAGCGGCCGCTGGGCCCGGGAGAAGAGCTAGCCCACTTAGTTCGTTTCGTGATCCAGTCCGCGCGCGGCCAAACGGAATGGGCGCTGCCCCCGTGGACCCCACCACCACCGGTCGCCTCCGGCCTAGCGCTGGACTCGAACGCGGAAGGTGCCGTCCGGCTGGAACTGTTCATGCCGACCCGATTCCCAAGCGGGCTGCCAGTGCCCGTGGTTGCGATGGTGACGAATTCGCAAAACCGGCGCGTGAACTTCAACGGCCAATTCGAAGGCGAGACCCGCTTCGCGATGAAGCGGGGTGTCGGCTCCGGGTTGCTGTCATCGGGCCAGTCGAAAAAACATCTCTTCAAGGCCGGGTCACTGTCCGCGGACAAAACGGTGACCATCGACAATGCCGAGTGGCAGGCCGTGCATGGCGTCGTCCCGAAAACAACGACGTGGAAGAAGGACGCCAGAATGCATGTGACCTCCAACCTGACCATTGCAGAAGGAGTCACCCTCCTTATTCGGAGCGGTTGCGTCGTCAAGCTGGCGCCAAAGATCGAGGTAACCTTGCTTGGCAGACTCATCGTCGAGGGAACACGCGAGGCGCCGATCGTTTTTTGCCCGGAAACGCCGGACGCTCCCTGGGGCGGCTTCACACTGAGGGGCGACGCAGCGGCAACGGAGGCGAGCTGGATGTTCGTCACCGGCAGCGGAGGCAACCCGTGGTGGTTCGTGGCCAACAACATCTCCGGCACGCACCGAAACGAGCAGGCCGCATTTTTCCTCGGCGAGGGGGCTAAGGGAACGTTCTCGGACTGCTTTTTCATCGACAACGCCGGGCAGGCGTTCCACGGGGAGGCCTCCCAACTCACGCTGGACCGGTGCGTGGTGCAGCGGTGCCAAACCGTCGGCCAATTCAACGGCGGCACCGTGACAATCCGTGACAGTGCGTTGATTGATTTCCCGAGCGACAGCGACACCTTCGAGGACGGAGACAACGACGCGCTCTATTTCACCCTCGGCGAACACGAGATCACCGACACTCTCATCGGTTGGTGCAAGGATGACGGCATCGACGCCGGCGGGGATTCACCGGGCACCGTAACCGTTTCGGATTGCTGGATTGAGAGCTGCTTTCATGAGGGGCTCGCGTTGTCCGGCGCCGACAAGATCGTGCGCGTGCTCGACTCGGTCATCATCAACTGCGGGCAGGGTGTAGAGGTCGGGTACCTATCGCCGAATGTCACGCTGGAGCGCTGCCTCCTCACCGGCAACGGGGTCGGGGCCCGATTCGGAGACAATTACAGCGGCGGTCACCTCGGTTTTCTGACCATGAGCGGCACCTTTTCCATTTTCAACCAACGCGATGTCTGGGGCATGAGCCGGGATTTGTGGGCGGAGAAAATTTCGCGGATGAAAATCGAGGGCAACCACCTTTCCCACCCGCACGATTCGTTTCCCGATAACCGGTCTTGGGAGCCTGCCGAGCATTCCGGGTTGCTCTCGCCCTTTTTGTCGCGATCCCCGTTTGTGCCCGGCGTTGGTTTCCTGGGATGGGATCGGCGCGTCGCCCCGGGCCGGATCACCATCGGCCTGGGCCGGCCAGCGGCCGTACCAGTGCAGATTCGTTTCAAGGTTCGTGCGGTGGATCAAAACGGGGACGACGGCAACGTGGTTGCGGATGGAAAACTTGAGTTTCAGGCCGGGGAAACGTCGAAGGAGATCTCGCTGCAAATCCCCGGCATCACGGAGACCGATTCCTTCAGGGTTGAATTATCAGACGCGGTGAACGGCGAGTTGACCGGCCCAACATTCGCGCTGTTTCAGTCCCGAGACACCGGCACGCCGCAAACTTGGATTGCATCAAAATCAGCCCAATGGAAATGGCTCAAGGGGGTGAAGGAGGCGTCAGAGCCAAGGGATGCATGGCAAAAGCGAGGCTTCAGCGATGCAGCGTGGACAACCGGCACCGCGCCATTCGGATACGGCCAGGAGGGTGTGCAGACCGTACTGGACGACATGCGAAACAATTACACCACTGTGTATCTGAGACATGAGTTTGGCTCACCAGACTCCACGGGCTTGTTGCGGTTCGACGCAACGTACGACGACGGCTTCGCTATTTGGATCAACGGACACGAACTGGCCCGCGTCGGCCTGCCGGCCGGGGAGCTGCCGTTCAACGGAAGAGCCAGCGAGTCGGACTTCGCCCCAAGACAGTGGAGTGCCGTTGTGCCCGCCGCCACCGTCCCGACGCTTGTGCCCGGAAAAAACATCGTGGCCGTGCACCTGTTCAACACGCGGCCGGACAGCACCGACCTGTTTTTCGACCTGTCACTGACCTCAGCCCAATCGACCGATGCCGACGAAGACAGCCTTCCCGACGAGTGGGAGCAGCGCGTGATCC
>PVBE010719152.1_pt1 | contig 35737 bp, 31 predicted proteins | sample 1631181 | NCBI WGS metagenome assembly PVBE01 (sample SAMN08397723, study PRJNA350692) | Marine metagenome, whole genome shotgun sequencing project. | isolation source: water | place: Pacific Ocean | collected 2012-04
AAATCAAGAAAAAGAAGATAAAAAGGAAGATTATATGCAGCAGGGTAGCCTGTTTGTAAAATAAGAAATTTTAAAAGCAAGTAATTCCCTTTTAGGGATTCACATTAACAAGCCACCAGTTTGACTGGTGGTATATGACTATCTTACCTGTCATAAATATTTTGGATTATTTCAATATTTTATGGATGTTGTAATTCTGAGTTTATTTATCACATTATGATTTGGTAATTAGCTTGATTTTTACTGCAAAATCGCTACTTGTTAAAAATATAAAATTTGATATAAGGATTTAATAAAGCTATTGCAACTATTCCATAGACAGCTTTAATTGAGTTCATAGCAAAAACAAAAGTTGGGTAAATAGAAAATGTCATCAATATTTAGAGAAAACCTTAAGATAGTTATAGCATCTTTGTTTGTATTACTATTAGTGGCAGGGTGTTCATCAACTAAAATCACCAGTGGACAAATACTAGTAGCAAACAGACTCCCACGGCCTGGAACTATCTGGGTGTATGATTTCGTGGCAAAACCTGTAGATATGCAGGTCGGTTCATCTTCCACAGGAGAAACCAGTGAACCAAGCAAGCCTTTAACACCAAAAGAAATACAGATAGCTAAACAGTTGGGCAAGAGCATTACTGCACAACTGATACAGCAAATTAATGCTATGGGACTGCATGCAGAGCTGGCTACATCATCATCAAAACCGCAAGTTAATGACATTGTATTGCGCGGATATCTTTATTCAGTAGAAGCAGGAAATGCTGCAAAGCGCATCTTTATTGGATTTGGATATGGGGCTTCTATGTTGAAAACAATAATTGAAGGGTACCAAATGAGAGCTAATGGTTTGCACAAACTCAGTTCAGCTGATTTGGCTGCTTCAGGCGGTGAATTGCCGGGAGGGGGAGCAATGAGTGTTACCTCATTTCTTATCTACAGCAACCCAATTACACTCATCATAGGTCCCGCAGTAAAAGGAATTCAGGAAATTAGAGGGGGACCAACACTTGAAGGCAGAGTCACAAATACAGCTTCTAAAATAGCTGATGTACTCAAAGTCAGGTTTCAGGAAGAAGGCTGGATAACTCAGTAAACCGATAACTTTTATATTGATTTAATCCAATCAGAGTTTGAGCATCAAATATAACTTATAGGGTTATTTTTTTCTTTTATTTTTACTTGCTTAACTATAGTTATGCATTAAATAATTATAAAATTTATTCCAGTCTTTTGTCTTAATTGTTACAGTGTCATTTCCTGTTTGTGATAACTTAACAATATTTTTAGTTCTGTTTGCTTGAGCTAACGAGTCTAAATCTATTATTTTGTTATCATAAGTTATTAGCGGAAAAGAGTCTGCATATTCTCCATATACTGCATAAATTCTGTCCGGTTTATTATTTACAGTACATGGAATACTGACTAATGTTTTTCCATCTGATTCATCATTTACATTTAAACTACTGCAGCCTGTTAAAGCAGCTAGAAAAAATATTATAGGTAATAAATATAATGTTTTACTAATATTTTTTTTCATAAGAATATTTCTGATATGAATTAATTGATTAATTATTGATGATTAATAACATACATGCTTGTAGTAAAAAATAAAGAGGAAGAAATTTTCACTACAGGCATTTTGATTTATTAAGATATTTAGTAAAGTTATCTTAACTTTTTCATTGTCCATGCTGTTAAGTCTGCCAAATCTTTATTTTTTTTCCTCAAAAATATACCAAATAAAATTGAGACAACTATTATAGTTAAATTGACAAAAATCATTATAAAATATGTATTCAGATGAAAGGTTATTAATTTTGGCAGTACACCAATAACATCTAACATTAAGAAAATATTTAAAGCAATTGCGGTAAACATCCCAATTTTAACTGCAGTATTGCTAATTGTTGTAAAAAATCCTAACAGATATATTCCGAGAGTACATCCACCAAACATTCCTCCTAACACAAATCCCAATGAAACCATGCTTGTTCTAGGTATATATTTAACAAGTATTGCCCCAATAATCATAGCTAAAACAGCTGCTACGGATGTATAACGCCCGATATTTAAATATGTTTTATCCGATTTATTTTTTACAATATATCTTTTAAATATATCAATAGTGGCAACCGAAGAAATTGCACTAATTGAAGAAGATAAAGTTGACATAGCAGCAGCTAAACATCCAGCTATCACTAAACCGGCAATCCAAGACGGAATTTTAGTCAAAATAAAATAAGGTAAAACCTGATCTGTATCTAAATGTGCAAGAACAGGTGCCGGGAATTCATGAAAATAGGCAAAAAGAGCAGTCCCGATAAAAAAGAACAGTAACCATGTGGGAACACTTAACACACAGCATAATATTGTTGCTTTTCTGGCTTCTCTGGTAGATTTAGCTGCTATATAACGTTGAACAACATTTTGATTACTTATATAGTTTGTTCCAAATGTAATTAATCCAATTATCATCATCATATACAGAGTTTTTTTAGTCAAACTAAATGAGAATGATCCTATATTGAATTTGTTGTGTGCAATTCCTATTGTAATTACACCACCCAAACCACCTTTGATATGAAGAAGAATTACCACTAAGCAAAGAAGTCCACCGCCTAGTAGAATTATTGTCTGGACAACATCAGTCCATACCACAGCTTCAAACCCTCCAAAGACTGTGTAGAAAGCAACTATTATACCAGTAATAATGATGACTGTGATAATTGACTCTCCAGTAAATAATGCCATTGGAATTGCAACTAAAAACATAACTGTGCACAATCTCAATACCTGGAGGAAAAGGAAACTGACAGCGGCATAAAGTCTTGTGATTTCGCCAAATCTATTTTCCAGATATTCAAATACTGATATTATATTGCCTTTTCTGAATAAAGGGATAAAAACAATAATGGCTAAAACTGTTATAAAGACAAGCATCATGTTTGGAACAATATCCCGGTAGTCCAAAGTATAAGCAGCAGCAGGTAATGCAAGAAATGTGATGGAGCTAATTGATGCACCTAATAAAGAGAGTCCTACGGCCCACCCTGGCAAAGATCTGCCACCAACAAAATATGCATCAGTAGAATCGTTTTTCTTTGCAGTATAAACACCTATAAATGCCATGAGAGCAAAAAATGCTACAATTTCAATTATTGCTACAGGAGAGAGCAAACTGCTAGCTAAATGATAAGTATGATGAACCATTATTCATAGCTCCAAATCTTTAATTTTTCGTGCCATTCTTTTATTGTGTTCTTTAAAGAACTGAGAGAGGCAGATTCAGCATTATTTAATTTAAATTTTGAAGAACGACATAAAGGCTTTAAGTTAATTCCATTAATTTGCTGATATTTTTTTGCAGAAACAGGATATTTATTATGTATTATAGAATCACATATTTTTAAAAATTCAGACAGAGATTCAGAAAGTTCAGGCTGTGTTTTATAATGTTTGCAAAGCCAGGCATAAAGTTCCGGATAGAAGTTAGCAGCTATCCCGCAGTATCCTGCTGCTCCCAGTTTTAAACTCTCTAGAATTGTCGGTGTGTGTGCATTATAAAAATTACATTTTGATTCTGTTGTGATTTCTAATTTTTGCTTTATTATTTCTATATCACAAGATGTATCCTTCATAAAATAAAGACGGTGTGAAGATACTAGGTTCTTGAGTTCATCTGCAGAAAGAATCTTGTGATATGGTAGAGGGCTTTCATATATTCCAAGGGGAATATCATTAGAAATAGAAAATATTTTCTTTATAATTTCTAAATATTCATTATTATCAGAATTTTTAGGATATAGTTGACTTGCGAGGCAGACTACAGCAGCAACTCCTGTATCATAAACTTGTTTTATTGCATTTTCAGGATTATCTGAAAGAAGTACTCCTGATACAATTTGCACTCTCTGGTTAACTCTTTTTACAATATGCGAGGCAAGTTTTATTCTTTCTATTTCTGTTAAATGGAATATTTCACTGGAAAGACAAACAGCAAAAAGTCCTGAGACCCCTGATGCAATGTACCATTCAATAAGTTCATCCAGTGATTTCCAGTCGATTTGATTATCCGAAGTATAAGGTGTAAGCATTGTAGGCCATACACCAGTATTTAAGTTATTCATTTTCTTTCCCCTTATGAGCTAATTTATCCCGATACTTTAATTTAAGTCTTATTATATTAATTACAAAGCAGTTATGCAGTTAAATTATATATTGCATAGTTTGTGGATGGGGGCTGTTTTTATGAATACTTATTTATTACTATTTGGGTAATCTCAGTGAATGGGAAAAAGAATTAGTTTTGTGTGTAATAATTATGAATTTTCTGCATCCATTTGATTACTTCTATTTTCTGTGTGCATATCTCTTCACATTTTTTACACTTTATACACGGATTATTATTATTGCCATTTAGAATGGTGCTATATCGATCACTATACCAGTCAAGTTCGTTATGCGTAGTTTTGCTGTAATTGTACATATTAATAAGTTCTGGAATATTAATATGTATGGGACAGCTGGATAAACAGTATTTACAGCCTGTACAAGGAATAGGGTTTATTCTTTCAAGCTCGTTTTTTACTTTAGTTAGAATGCCTAAGTCATCTTTAGCAAGTTTTCCGGTCTTTTCATATGATGCAAATTTAATATTGTTTTTTACTTGTTCAAATGTTGACATTCCGCTGAAAACTGTACTTATTTCAGACTTACTCCACAGCCAGTTAAGTGCAGTATATACTGGATCTTTTTTTGTTTCATGCCACATTTGCATAATAGAAGCAGGGAAATTTACAAGATTGCCTCCAAGCAGAGGTTCCATAATTGTAATAGCCGCACTTTTGGAGCTAGCATATTTAATACCTTTTGTACCGGCTTGTATTTTTTCATTTACATAATTATATTGCAGCATTACCATATCCCAATCATATGAATCAAGAATGGGCTGTAATATTTCAGTACTATCATGAAATGAAAAACCAATATATTTAATTTTTCCCTCTGATTTTTTAGATTCCATCCATTCTAAAGCATTAAGACTTTTCATTTTCTCCCAAGTATTTTTAGATAATCCATGTAGAAGGTAAAAATCTATGCAGTCAGTCTTAAGTTTATTTAACTGATTATTCAAAATAGAATCGAATTCTGACTTATCATTAAGGCGGTATGCTGGAAGTTTTGTTGAAAGGTATACTTTATCTCGATATCCATTTTTTAAAACATTTCCTATAATATTCTCACTTTTGAAATCATGATAATCATACCCGGTATCTATTATATTTACACCGTGGTCAAAAGCATATGAAAGCATTTGCTCTGTCTTATTTATAATTACATCGCCATCATTCACTCCTGTAGGAAACCTACAACTGCCAAATCCTAGTATTGAGAGTTTTATTCCGAGTTTGTCAAGATATTTATATTTCATATTTTCCTTCTCTCAATTTATTCATTGATATACAAGATTTTTATATATTTAAGATAGATTTTATGTTTATTTTTTCAAATAAATATTTTATATACTGAAATCTTGATTAATTACTAGAACCAACTTTATTATTCATTTAGATTAATAAAAAGATTTATCATATGTGTTCGCAAATTTATTAATTGGAGAGAATATGAAACTTTCAGATTTAAGAAATGAATTGAGAGATATAAGTACTACTCATCTTTGTGATGCTTACGATGAAATACGGCTTGTTGACAGCGCTATAAGACCCATGGTAAGTAATTTTAAAATGATTGGTTATGCATATACCATTTTTGCAGAGGGAGACCTCTTACCCATTATTAAGGGAATTGATGATGCGCCTGAAGATTCTGTATTAATTATATCTTCTGGTGGTTCTGATAGAGCTATGGCCGGCGAGATCTTTGCAACTAAAGCTCAAAAAAAAGGCTTAGCAGGAATAGCCATTGATGGTTTTTGCAGGGACATATTTGAAGTTAAAGAATTGGGCTTTCCATATTATGCAAAAGGTTTTACTCCAAGAACAGGCACAAAAAATAAGTTGGGTAAAATACAGGTATCTTTAGATTTTGGTGGCACTAAAGTTAATCCAGGAGATATAATTTTTGGAGATGACAATGGTATTGCTGTATTAAGTGAAAATGAATTTACAGAAGAATTAATATCAAAAGCTAAAGCTATTAAAGTCAGTGAGGATGTTGTTTTAGAGAATATCGATAATATTCAATTTTCAGATGTTCTTAACATTGAAGAGCATTGTAATAATATATCGCAGGAGATTGAAAGTTCTCTTAAATGGACTGTATAAATTGTTTAGCAGGAATATATATTTTTCCTGCTAATTTTAAAAAATGACTAAAAGCTTTTACTATTCTTATAATCTATATTTTTTTTTCGTTGCCAGTTTTTACTGCCCTTGGCTGGCCGTCAATGTTTTTTGACATATAGCCTAAATATTTCATAGCGGTAGCTGCAATATCTATTACTTTTACCGGTTTTTTAATTTCCCCTTTAACTACTGACTTCCCATTGGCAATAAAAAATATATTTCTTTCCTGAGGAGAATTTCCACCATGTCCGCCAGTTGCTGTTCCTCCGTGGTCAGGGCTTATCAGAATCAACCAGTCTTCATTCTTAAATTTTTTACGTGCTCTAAGGGCATTTAATATTATCCCGATATTTGTGTCTTCTTTTTCAATAGTTTTAATGTAGTCTGGATTTATCGGAGTGAATCCATGCGCATGTCCTGCATGATCAACATCATCAAACTGAACAAATACTACATCTGGATTATCTTTTTTCAAAAGTTCGGCAACAGCATCCGCTACCTTTCTATCAGAATCATATGATTTTGCAATATCAGCATCGCCTTTCTGGAGAATTTTATTTATTGGGCCCCAGTGGACAAGAGAAACTGTTTTTATATTTGGATTGAGCTGTTTAAGATAATGAAAAAAGTGTGGATATTTATCTATTTTCATATTTTTATACTCGTTTGATGTTACACCGTTTTTTTCATGCCATACGCCGGTCAGCATCGCTGTCCAGCACGGACCGCTGTCTGAAATCTTATCGGTCCATGAGTTAAAACAGTAAGCACCATCTTTCATTAGAGAATCTATAACCGGGGTTTTTGCAATTTTTAGCGCGTCAGGGCGGCATCCGTCAATACCTATAATCAAAACTTTTTTTGCAGTACCTGCATTAATTTGAAACATTACCCCTGCAAATAGAAAAAAGGAAAATACCTGAATACAACGTTTAAAAAATCTTTTACTGATAATCATTATCTCCCCTTGCGTATGCATTATTACTTAAAGCATAAATTGATTATATAGGAGTACATTTAGAATGAATTTCATTTTTTGCAAATATAGTTATTAATAATGTACTGATTTTCTTTCTTTAAGCATCTAATTTATATGAGAAGAAATATAAAGTTTTTTAATTATAAATTGATAAAATGAGAATAGATTTTTTTATTGTCAATAATATAGCTAATTACACTTGCAATAAATTCTTGAAAAATGAGTGTTCCGTGTTTAATATTGGATATTCAAAAGAAATTACTGCGTAAGGTTTGTAAGCATTTATCTATAGTTTAATATCACAATCATCAGCAATAGACTTATTCAATGCTCAAGACTTAGTTAGTGCAAAAATAAAGTGATCTTATTTTATTAAGTAAAGCTTTTAGAATAATTTGATTCCAACTTGTTTTTTGCAGCAAGTTTTGACGCATGATTAAAAGCTTTTACTACTCTTATAAGTTTGTTTTTACTGTTAGAATAAAGAGAAAATGATTTACTTTTATTTTCTTTTAGGTTAACTGAGCAGTAATATATACATTTGGGATTGTTATTTTGATTATACCATGAATAAAATTCATTATCCTTTTTAACTACAGCATTGGCAATATTTGCTATGTGGAATTTAAAGTTGGAAATAAATTCCTCGGTCAATTTTAAAACGAGTTCATTATTTTTATATTTTTCAGTACGACACACAGATACTTTCTGAAATGAAAATTCATCTGTAGATGAATCAAAATCAGCATTTTTATATATTGATTTGCAATGTTTCTCAACTTTGTATTTTCCATTCGTTACTTTGAGTTCTTTATGGTTAAAATTACCGGAATTAAATTCATTTACAATCCAGTTCATTGTATTATTAAGATCGGGTTTATCTGCCAAGGCAGCAAAACTGAAACAGCTAAATAAAAAGGTTAATATTATTGCAGAAAAAAACTTCATGGTTTAATCTCCCCTTTTTTAAACCACACAGATCAAATATTCAGATTTATTTTAAGAACTGTTAATCTAATCACGTTCGTGCTGAAGTCAAGTTATAAAAGCTATTATTTTATATTAATTTCACCTAAAACTGTATTATTTGGTTTTTTTTCAGCTTCCATAAATATGATTTTACGATATTTATTATCATGCAGTTTTCTGTAGTATATGATTTTATTTTTTAAATCATAGACAGTTGACCATTTTGTAGGAGTATCTACATTAGCCGGCCTTCTGACTTTATGCATAAGAGAAAACATATATTTTATCGGCGGCTCATTTTTATATTTTTTTAATAAATATGCACCTCTAACAAATCTTTCCATGGATTTATGCCCATCAGGAATATTCTTATTCCCTCCAAAGTCTTTATATTGTTTCAGCTCAGAACAGCTGGTTTCATAGGTGTGATTTGTCAGGCAGGGAGGAACTAAAGGTTGTCCATAACTAACGACTAAATTACCATTGATAGTTTCAAAAATGGCAGAATTACCTGAACTGTCAGCTGCGAACCAGTGAGCATGAAAATTGTTAATTACTTTTAGTTTTGTAATATTGGATATAATCTCATCAACACTTTTATAGTTGTCTAAGCAGTATCCTACCCATCGAGAAGCCATAATGGCTGTTTTAGTTTTTTGAAATGCCAGATTGGTAGTGTCATCATCATTTACATAAAGTTGACATATAACCAAACTTTTAGAATTCATGCCGCCTATCGGTATTGAAATACCTTTCTGTTTCATTTCTGAATGAAAAGCGATGTTATTATATTTCGAAGTCCATGTTGCAGGTATAAGTTTTTGCTTTTTAGCAGGCCCCCATAAGCTTGTTGTTTTTTTTACTCCTTTTTTATGAAGTTTAATACTGCCGTTATTTGCATTCCAATCCTGATTTCTACCAATTATTTTTAAGTTGTCTCTGCAGAGAAACATGACTGAGCATGAGTAAGACGCCGTAGTAAATAATATGCCAAAAAAAATAATTACTGCTATGTATTTCAAATTGAACCTCATTGTTTAATAATTAAATATCTGATAAATTATATCATTATATAAGCCAAAATAGTATTTATAATTATTATACAAAAAAAAAGATGACTTAAAAAGTCATCTTTTATATAAAAAACAAATGAAGTTTTTATTCAGAAGCTTTTGCTTCTTCTTTGCTGTCAGCAGCTTTTTCTTCAGTATTTTTCTCTTCAACAACAGCTTCTTTAGGTTCAGCCTTAACTACTTCTTTTTTAGCTTGCTTTACCTTAGTGCTTTTTTTAGTATCAGTACTGTCTGCTTCTACCCATTGTAAAATACATGTAGAAGCACCGTCACCTTGGCGCTGTCCAAGTTGAATTATACGAGTATAACCACCTTGGCGATTCATGTATTTTGGAGCAATTTCATCAAATAAGATTTTAACTGCATCTGGGTTACGCAATTTGCTGATAGCCTGACGTCTGCAATGTAAAGTGCCTTTTTTTGCAAGAGTAACCATTTTTTCAGCAACTCTTTTTGTTTCTTTGGCTTTTACAAGTGTTGTGCGTATTTCAGGTGCAATAATCAAACTACAAGTCTGATTTGCTAAAAGTGCTTTTCTGTGAGCACTTGAACGTCCTATTTTAAAAGTATATTTTCTATGACGCATTTTAGTTACCTTCCTCTTCTTGATTTTCAGCCTTTAGTTTATCCAATTCCATCTGGAGGGCATCATTCATAGTTTCACTTACAGTCATTCCAAGCCCCAGTCCAAGACTTTCAAGTTTGAGGACTATTTCATCTAATGATTTTTTACCGAAGTTTTTGTATTTCAGCATCTTAGATTCTGGTTTTGTGCAAAGTTCACCGATCAGTTTTATATTAGCATTATCAAGACAGTTCTGTGAACGAACTGATAAATTCATTGTTTCAACATCCTGAACTAATAATTTGAATAATGATTTTTCTTCATCACTAATCAATGAAGCAGCATCCTGTATCTCATTTTGACCAAGGAATGGGCGTAAATGTTCTTTTAAAATTTTAGCTCCTTTTTCTAAAGCAGCTTCAGGATTAATTCTGCCATCTGTCCAGATTTCCAGGATTAAACTATCCATTTCTGTTTCTTCACCTACACGAGCATCACCAATCTGGTAACGAACTCTTTTTACTGGACTGAATAAACTGTCAACTGGAATTGTTCCTACAGGCTGACTATCATTTTTATTTTTTTCAGAAGGTTTGTAACCTCTTCCATCAATAATGTCTATTTCAGCTCTGAAATCCATATCTTTATCCAGGGTGCAAATAACCTGTTCAGGATTAAGTACTTCAATTGTGCCATCAGTGACAATATCTGCAGCAGTCACTTTGCCTGCCGTACTTTTTCTGATTTCCAGTGTTTTAGGTGTACCTGAATGTACTTTTAGTAAAACTTTTTTAATATTTAAAACTATTTCTGTAACATCTTCAACAACTTTAGGAATAGTAGCAAACTCATGAGATGCACCATCAATTCTTATTGCAGAAATTGCAGCTCCTTTCAAAGAAGAAAGTAAAACTCTGCGTAAAGAGTTACCAATGGTATGTCCAAAACCACTTTGAAATGGTGCAGCAACAAATTTTGCATAACTGGATGTAGCTGTTGATTCGTCTATTTCAATACTTTGAGGTATTGGAAAATCGTTTGAAAGACCCATTTTATATTACCTTCAGCTATTATTTAGAATAAAATTCGACAACTAACTGTTCATTAGCAGGTACGTGTAGCTCGCCTTCTTCAGGTAAACGAATTACTTGAGCTTTTTTAGCATCTTTATCAAAAGTAACCCATTCAGGAATCTTGTTGATGCTTTCAGTAATTTCAATACTCTTTTCTGCTGCAGTTACACTTCTATCAGAACTCTTAAGTTCAATTACATCATTTGGTTTCAGTGTGCAAGAGGCAATGTTAACTTTTCTGCCATTAACTTTTACATGACCATGTGTAACAAACTGTCTGGCTGCACTTCTTGAAGGAGCCATCCCGACACGGTAAATAACGTTGTCTAATCTAAGTTCAAGTAAAACTAATAACTGAAAACTTGTCATACCTTCTTTTCTTGAAGCCAGGCTGAAAGTTTTTCTGAACTGTTTTTCTGTTACCCCGTAAAATCGACGAATTTTCTGTTTTGCTCTTAGTTGTTCGCCATAATCAGAAAGTTTAGTTCTTCTACGCTGTTTTTTTGCTCCCGGAATAGGTCTTTCTCTTTCTATTGCACATTTAGCCTTAAAGCATCTTTCACCTTTCAGGAAAAGCTTAGTTTCTTCCCTGCGGCATAATTTGCATGATGGGCCTGTATATCTTGACATTTACTATATCTCCTTAAGATAGTTAATTAAACACGACGCCTTTTTGGTGGTCTACATCCATTATGCGGAACAGGAGTGATATCTTTTATTGAAGTAATGACTATGCCAGCAGCCGCCATACCGCGGACGGCAGATTCACGCCCAGGTCCAGGACCTTTAATTCGTGCTTCAACTTCACGCATACCAAAGCTTTGTTGTGCTTTTTTGATAGCATCTGTTGCTACTAACTGAGCAGCATATGCTGTACTTTTTCTTGAACCTTTGAAACCCGCTTTTCCTGCTGTAGCCCAGCAAAGTACGTTTCCATGAGGATCAGTTATAGTAACTTTTGTATTATTAAAAGTTGCTCTTACAAATGCAATTCCACTAGGTACTAGACGTGTTCCTTTAAACTTACGTTTTGGAGCAGCAGTACTTGTAGACTCTTCTGTATTTTCAACTGTTGTTTCAGCTTCTTTAACTTCAGCCGGTTCAACAGGTAAATTTTCCTGTGTTTTATTCTCTTCAAGCATAAACATATTTCCTTAAATTAAAAACAAAAACATTAGTTTTTGGCAAGTTTTCTTTGAGTTTTATCACGAATAGCTCCAACAGTGATCTTGCGACCTTTTCTTGTACGGGCATTAGTTTTAGTTCTCTGTCCTCTGACAGGAAGTCCTCTGCGATGACGTATTCCTCTGTTGCTTCCGATAGAAGAAAGCCTGCGGATATCCTGGAGGATAGAACGACGTAAATCACCCTCAACAATATAATCATTCTGTAACATTGTTGTGATGGCTGCAATATGTTCAGATGTTAAATCATCTGCTTTTGTACCTAGCGGAATATTTGCTTTTTCAACAATTTCCATTGCTTTAGCAGGTCCTACACCATATATATAGCGTAAAGCAACTTCTACACGCTTTCTTCCTGGAATATCAATACCTATTATTCTGGGCATATCTATTAACCTCTCTTTAACTTATATTAAATTTAAAATTAACCTTGTCTCTGCTTATGTCTTTTGTTCCTTGAACACAAAACTCTCAACACACCGCCTCTTTTTACAATTTGGCAGTACTCACAACGACGCTTTACTGAAGCTCTAACTTTCATAAAAATATCCTCAAATTTCAATATATTAAAATGTTTACAATAAAATAATGCAGATATTAAGACTTATTCGGCTTAAAATCTGTCTTTTTTTAATTCAAATCCTGATTTTCACTTAAAAATACGACATAAAAGGTCTATAAGTTAAACTTTTTATTAAAACAATCAAGAGAAGAAGGGGAAAAAATTTAAAAAAATATTAAATATCAGAAAGGAAAATTAATTGAAAAATACTCCTAAATACCACATTTATATTTATAAAGCATTTAAATATTATTTTTTTCTATAAGTTATTCTACCCTTGGACAAATCATAAGGTGACATTTCCATTGTAACTGTATCTCCAGGAAGAATCCTAATAAAATGTAAACGCATTTTTCCGCTGATATGAGCCAACACTTCATGTCCGTTTTCAAGTTTAACACGAAACATAGTGTTTGGTAACAATTCAACTACTACTCCATCAACGTTAATTACTTCTTTTGCCACGTTAAAATCTCCGGTTTATCTTCATTTATTAATATCATATGTTCAAAGTGAGCTGATAACTTAGCATCAGCAGTGCGAACTGTCCAGCCATCTTTATCAGTTTTTACTATATGTGTGCCAAGGTTTAGCATTGGTTCAATTGCAAGAACCATTCCATTCTGCAGCTTTGGGCCTTTGTTTGCTGTTTTATAGTTAGGTATTTCGGGAGGTTCGTGTAAATGAGCACCACAACCGTGTCCTACATATTCCCGAACAATTCCCAGGTTTGCTTCTTCGGCCACTTTCTGTACTGCAATGCTGATATCTCTTATGAAATTGCCCTTAATTGCAGAGTTTATTCCTGCAAAAAGTGATTCACGTGTTTTTTTAAGCAGAAATTCTGCTTCAGAAACAACTTTTCCAATTGCAATTGTTTCAGCATTGTCTCCGATATAACTGTTTAAGGAGACGCCTACATCAAAGCTTACAATATCTCCATCATTTATTATTCTGTTTTTACTGCCGATTCCGTGAACTACTTCATCATTAACTGAAATACAAATTTGTCCAGGATATCCTCTGTAACCTAGGAAAGCACTTTTTCCACCAGTAGATTTTATTAAATTTTCTGCAAGAATATCAATATCTTTAGTTGACATTCCTGCAGCTATCAATCTTCTAAGTTCTTCCCGTACAAAAGCGGCTGCCTGAGCCGCTTTTCTGATACCTATGATCTCTTTTTCTGAGTGTATTATTGTTTTTTTTAAAGTCATATTCAAATTAATTTTAAAATATCGTTCAGTACTGGTTCCTTTCCCCGTTCTGAATTTATGCTGTAAAGAATTTTCTCTTTTTCATAAAATTCTACAAGCGGTGCTGTTTCTTTATGGTATAATTCCAGTCTACTTTTAGCTGTTTCAAGGCTGTCGTCTTTTCTTTGGTATAATTCTCCTCCACATATATCGCACTTACCTTCAACTTTTGGAGGAGAGAAGATTTTATTAAAGTTACCGCCGCACTCACGGCACATCAGTCTTGCTGTCAGTCTCTGGAGTAGTAATTCGTCGCCTGCCTGAAAATAAATAACTGCATCTATTTCTTTTTTAATGTTTTTTATTGTGCTTTTAAGTAATTCTGCCTGATTTAATGTTCTAGGGAACCCATCAAGAATAAAACCTTTTTTGCAGTCTTCTTCGGATAATCTTTTAGTTACCATGTCAGCAACAAGTTCATCTGGGACTAATCCGCCTGATTCTACATAAGCTTTGGCTTTCTTCCCTAATTCAGTGCCATTTTTAATTTCATTTCTAAAAATATCGCCTGTAGAGATATGTACAAGTGGTGTTTTTTCGGTCAATAGACTTGCAAATGTTCCTTTGCCGGCACCGGGTGCTCCTAGAAATATTAAGTTCTTTTTCATAGAATTTCCTCAAAATTAAATTAGTGTTTAAACTTGTTCTTTATCAAATTTATAATTACTATATATAATATAGGCTTTATATAGCGGTTTATAATAAAATAATATAATTTTTTATATTGTTTAGTCAAATATATCTCATTTATAATAAAAATGATAATTTTAATTATTAGTCTTTGACAATAAATGAGTTTAATTTAGATTATAAGCTTTAATAAAATTTTATAAGTTAATATAGCATATTATCTTAAATGTAATTAGATGAAAAAAGGTTTATGAATAAACTTCCTGAATTGATAGTATTATCGAGTACAAATAAAGGGAACTCTTTTACCCTTAAGAATAAGGTTTATACTTGTGGCAGGTCGTCGAATAATGATATACACTTTAATGATACAACAATAAGTACGAATCATTGTGAAATTATCCGCTCTAATAAAGGTATTTACTCTATTACGGATAAAAACTCAACAAATGGAACGAGGGTAAATAGTCAATATGTGACAAATGTTGATCTCAACAATGGTGATATTATTAAATTAGGAAATACTGAGCTTCTTTACAGCTGTGAAGAAGGAAAATTTAAAGAACAGGCGATTTTTGATACAAAAACAAAAATAGATTTGACTCAGATAGGGAATGGAGTGGATATAGAGGAAATGGAAAATTTTTCTCCATTCTCAAAAGAGGAGAGTAAATTTAAAAAATTGATAGCAAAAAAAGCTACTATATATATATTTATATTGCTTGGGATATTAATTGTGGCATTGTTAGCATGGTTATTAGCTTTAGTTTAATCATTATATATATTATATTATTACGCAACTTTTATTATTCGTAAGAATTACTTACGTTGTGTTTGTTAATTGCTGGAATATATTTTCAGAAAAATAAAGGATAAAGAATTAGGCATTAAATATGGAAAATAAGAACCAACCAAATAAAAGGCCGGGTAAAGGTAAGATTCCAATTAAAAAAGCTCCACCTATGGCAATGATTGTATGGATGCTGGTATTTGTTGCAGCAGCAGGCCTTTTTCTATTTTCGGCAAATCATAAAAAAACAGAAAATCTTGACCAGTCAGCATTTGAGTCAGCTTTAATTCAGAAAAAAATTAGTACAGTTGTTATGACTCCGTCAACTGGCAATATAATGTCTGTTCAGGGAAAATTAAATACTAAAACAAAATCAGGAACTCAAGATTATACTTCCAGGGTTATTTATACAAATACTCTGGATAAATTGTTGAGGGATACTAAAGATGGTAGTTATAAAGTAAATGTAACAATAAAGAATGATGATTCATGGTTCAAAAGTTTAATTTATATGCTCTTGATAATTATTGTTCCTGTAGCGTTGCTTTATATGCTTTTCGCAAGGCAGATTAAAGGTGCCGGAAAAGGTGCGATGCAGTTCGGTAAGAGTAAAGCGAGAATGATATTCCCGGATAAGAATAAAATTAAATTTGCTGATGTAGCCGGTGCAGAAGAGGCAAAAGAAGAAACTAAAGAAATCATGGATTATCTTAATGATCCGTTGAAATTTAAACTTCTAGGTGCAAAAATACCTAAGGGCGCAATGCTTGTAGGACCTCCTGGGACTGGTAAAACTATGCTTGCAAAAGCTATTGCCGGTGAAGCAAATGTTCCATTTTTTGCTATAAGTGGTTCAGATTTTGTTGAAATGTTTGTAGGTGTTGGTGCTAGTAGGGTAAGAGATATGTTTGCTACCGCAAGAAAACATGCACCATGTTTAATCTTTATTGATGAAATTGATGCTGTGGGCAGATCTCGTTTTTCAGGTATTGGGGGAGGTCATGATGAAAGAGAGCAGACTCTTAATGCAATGCTTGTTGAAATGGATGGTTTGGAAACAGAAGAAGGCGGAGTAATTGTTTTAGCTGCTACAAACAGACCTGATGTATTGGATCCTGCTTTAGTTCGTCCCGGACGTTTTGACCGTCAAATCGTACTTGATTTACCTGATATTAAAGGACGAAGACAGATCCTGGATGTTCATGCTAAAAATATAAAAATGGCCAAAGATGTCGATTTGGATGTAGTTGCTAAAGGAACACCTGGCTTTAGTGGTGCCGATTTGGCTAATTTAATTAATGAAGCTGCTTTGCTTGCAGCAAGAGGAAATAAATCAGCTGCTGAAATGCCTGAACTGGAAGAGGCCAGAGATAAAGTGTGCTGGGGACGTGAGAGAAGAAGCAGAAAAATTAGTGAAAAAGAAAGAAGAGTCACGGCCTATCATGAAGCAGGCCATACTTTGACTGGATTATATTGTGAGAATTCTACTCCATTACATAAAGTTACAATAATTCCTAGAGGAATTGCTTATTTAGGTGCTACCTTCCAATTAGCAGAAGAAGATCGTTATACTCAGTCTAAAAAAGAATTAGAAGATATGATGATTATGATGATGGGGGGTAGAAGTGCTGAAGAAATAATATTTGGAGATATTACAAGTGGAGCTGCTGGTGATATTGGAGAAGCAACAAAAGTGGCTAAAAAAATGGTCTGTGTTTTTGGTATGAGTGAAAAAATGGGAGAAATTTCTTATGGTGGCAGAAGTGAGCAGGTTTATGTCGGGCGAGATATCACTAGATCAGAAGATTATAGTGAAGATACAGCGCGAGAAATTGATCTTGAAATTAAAAAATTAATTGGTACTGCTAAAAAGAAATCTGATGATATTTTAACAAAACACAAAGACCAGTTAGAACTTCTTGCCCAAGAACTTCTCAAAAAAGAAACTTTATCTGCAAAAGAAGTTAAAATACTTCTCGGTTTTGAAGTAAAAAAAGAAGATGATTCTTTTAGCGAAAAAGCTAAAACTAGCGTTAAGACTGAACAGAAGTCAGAGTCAGCTACTAAACAAGATATGATGGCTGAATTAAAAGCAGAGATAAAAGCAGAAATGAAAGCTGAAGCTGAGGCTGAGGCTGAGAAAATTTCTAAAGTCGAACTTAAGAAAAAAGAAGTTACAGAAAAAAGTTCTACTGAAGCAATAAAAAAAGATAATTCAGATTCAGAATAAAAAAATATAGAAATAATATTATAATTATATTGCCGATCATTTTTTTGATCGGCTTTTTATTTTATAATAGCCTGATCCCTATATAGCAGATTGATTTCTTTATATGGAGTTCTTTTCCATCTCAGGTATTTATATAATTCTTCAAGTTCAGTTAGCTTTGTTTTTAAAAGTTTAGTATTTGCTAGCATTTTCTGCATGGAAGGTGGGTTTTCTACTGAGTATTTAAACGGAAATACTACTTTTACTGTTTTTTTATTTGGTGCATGCATAAATACGTTAAGTTCATTTTGTGAATATAAATTAATAATTTTTACTTTGAAATTAATAAAATCTGTATTGATCAGAGATATAAAAATTAAAGCGGGTTTTATTTTTTTTATGATTTTACCATACGGTAATTTGTTATCTGTTTTCTTTAAACTGAAACCAGTGATTATTGGTAGGTTAAAGTTAATATCAGCGGTATATTTACTGCTCATTAAAACTCCAGCCTGATCTACAACTAAGCCTGATTTTCTATTATAAATGGTAGCTCTGGGAATTCTTTCGGTAATATTAATGATTAATGTATCCGGAAGTTCTCTTGAGACTCCAACTGATTCAATTCCGAACTCCTTCATTTCTTCTAACTTGTTTTTAATTTTACCTAAATTAAGTTCGTATAAATTAGTCTGGCCAATTTTTAAATTTAGAATTCTTGAAATTTTATCAGCTCTGTTATTCCAGTAGCTTGTTCCTTTGACAGAAATTTTGCTTATAGTAAAGTGAGGATTTCTTGAAAACAGAATTTTAGAAAAACTGAATAGCCCAAAACCGATAGCTGAGAGAATTATTACTAATATCAAAAGCGCCAGTGCTACTCTGAAGTAAGAGTTCTTAAAAAGGTTTATTTTTTTTGCTTTTTTTTTTCTCATCGAATTTCTTAAAAAATATTAGATTAAAGCTGAATAAAGGATATAAAAAAAGACTTTCTGTTATTTTTTATCATAATTAGCAATTATAGCATACAATACTGCTGCCGCACAATTTCCTACATTAATAGATTTTTTACTACCGAACATAGGTAGATTAACTGCTCCGTCACATTCATTTAATGTATTATCCTCTACGCCCAAGGCTTCGTTCCCCATGATAATGGCCAATGGATATTCATAATTCTTTTCCCATGCGCATATTGCATTTTCTGTTGTTTCTACAGCAAGAATCATTTTATAGCCTTCTGTTCTCAGAGCTTGTACTGCTTCTAAAGACGTGTCAAAATGTCTGCATGTAACAAGGTTGTCGGCATTCATTGCTGTTTTTGCTAGTTTTGGATGCGGAGGTGTAGGGGTGTAACCGCAGGTAATTATTTCATGAGCGTTTACTGCTTCAGCAATTCTAAATATATTACCTGTATTGTAAGCACTTCTGAGTCTGTCAAGAATAATAGTTATTTTAGGTATATTATCCATCTTATTTTCTTTTTTATATGTTAAAATCGCAAATTTAATTATAAAATTGTTATATTGAATTATGATTCAGATACTAATATAGTATTACTTATTCTGGAATAGAACAATATTTTTATATAAAATTTGAGGTTTAAAACTATGGCTGCATCAGAGAATAATGCTCGTGAAATAAATAACATAGACGTGGTAATTCCTGTTTTTAATGAAGCAGCAAATTTAAATGCATTAATAGAAAGATCTATTAATGCATTAAAAGACAGAGAGTATGGTTTTAGACTGATATTTGTTGATGACGGAAGTTCTGATGAATCAGTTGAAGTTATAGAAAAATGGATAGAAAAACACAAGAAAAATATTGCACTGATTTCTTTAAATAGAAATTATGGTCAGCATGCAGCAATCACCGCAGGTTTTGAAAGCTGCACTGCTGAAGTAATTGTTACTATTGATGCCGACTTACAGAATCCACCTGAGGGAATTCCTACAATGATAGCTAAAATGAAGGAAGGTGATTACGATATTGTAAGTACATTAAGGGGGGGGGGAAGAAAAGATAATTATTTTCGGCATTTAGCTTCCAGTGCTAAAGATTACATGGTTAGAAAAATCACTGACTCCAGTATGAGGGACAGCGGTTGTATGTTAAGAGCCTACAGAAAAGAGATTATAGATGTAATAATACAGTGCAAAGAAAGATTTATCTATATACCTGTTCTTGCAGATTCATTTGCCAATAAAACTGCTGAAATAACAGTAGAGCATTCGGAAAGAGCTTCTGGAATTTCAAAATACAATGTATGGAAATTAATGCAGCTGTTTTTTGATATTTTAACAGGCTCAACCTTTATGCCGCTTAGATTTCTTACAGTATTTGGCGGAATAATGAGTGTAGTGAGCATATTATTTTCTATACTATTGATTATTTTGCGTATTTTTCATGGTGCTGCATGGGCAAATAATGGAGTATTTACGCTGTTTGCTATTCTGTTTTTCTTTATTGGTATACAGTTTTTTATATTTGGAATTTTTGGAGAATATATATGCCGAATAAGCATGGATGTAAGAAAAAGGCCAAAATATCTTGTCAGTTCTAAAAAAGGTAATGTAAATAAAAAATAATATATGAGATTTTTATATGAAAGAGAAGATTGATATTTTATCAGAAAAAGAGACTATATTAGGTTTAAAAATAGATGTTGATACTTTTCGCGGAACCAGACTTGGTGTTCCTGCCTTAAGCAATCTGCTGTATCAGAAGAATATCAGAGCATCATTTTTCTTTTCAATCGGTCCGGATAATATGGGAAGGCATATCTGGAGAATCATGAAACCCCAGTTTCTAAAGAAAATGATGCGGGGTAATGCCGCTAAGCTTTATGGTATGGATATTTTATTTAAAGGATTTTTATGGCCAGGTCCAGATATTGGAATAAAACTTGCAAAAGTTTTACAGAGTACAGTTTTTCATAATCATGAGATAGCTCTCCATGCATATGATCATTATAAATGGCAGACATATATCTCTAAAATGGATGAAAAAACAATTAAATCAGTATTAGATAAAGCTGTGGTCCGCTGGGAAAAAATTTTTGGACAAAAGCCCACTGCTGCGGGCAATCCTGGCTGGCAGCTTTCCAAAGAGTGGCTTGATTATGCTGATACGCTGAATTTTTCTTACAGAAGTGACTGTAGAGGAAGAGATATCGGGTATCCTGAGATAGATGGTAAAAGATATAAAACACTTCAAATACCGACAACTTTACCGACATATGATGAGATTATTGGGCGTAATGGAGTAAATGAATCAAATTACAATGAGTATATAATGAGCTTAATTGAACCTGGTAGGCTTAATGTACTGACAATACACTCTGAAGTTGAGGGCATTTCATGCTTTAATCAGTTTAGAAGATTCACAGAAAAATGTGCTGATAGAAATATTAAAATTGTTCCTCTATGCGATATTCGCGATAGTATTAAGGAAACGAAAAATATTCTAAACATAAATTTTAAAGAAATACCAGGTAGAGAAGGAAATTTAGCAGTTGCAAAAAAAATGTAAGATTATTGATTTAAGTATAACAATAGAAAATAATTTGCCATCTGATCCAGAAATGATGATTCCAGAAATAAAATATGCGGATCATAAAACAGGAGCGCATCAGATGGAACTTTTCTTTCCAGGGTTAAAAAAAGAGTTATTGCCTAATAAACTAGGGTGGGCTATTGAAAATATAAATCTGACAACACATTCTGGTACTCATCTGGATGCACCGTATCATTTTCATCCGACAATGGATAATGGATTGCCGGCTTTAAAAATAGATGAAATACCTTTGGAGTGGTGTTTCTCTGATGGTGTACTTCTGGATTTTAGATTTAAAAATGATGGTGATAAAATAACTGTTTCTGATATTAAAAAGGAATTAAAAAGGATTGACTATTCTATTAAACCTTTTGATATTGTTTTAATACAGACAGGTGCAGATGACTCATGGGGTAAAAAAGAGTATTTGACCAGGGGGGCAGGAATGACCCGAGAAAGTACTCTGTTTTTATTAGAACAAGGGGTAAAAATAACAGGAATTGATGCTTGGAGTTGGGATCGCCCCTTGCCGTTTATAGCTGAAGAATACAGCAAAACAGGTAATCCTGATATAATTTGGGAAGCTCATTTCGCAGGTATAGAGAAAGGTTATTGCCATATGGAAAAAATGGCTAATTTTTCTAAGATAAAGAAAGCATATGGTTTTAAGATATCATGTTTTCCTATTAAAATAAAAAATGCTAGCGCTGGATGGGTAAGACCTGTAGCCATAATTTCTTAGAATATTTGTTTGTATTTCTTCATTTGCCTGATTAATTATTATCTTTTTGAACTTGCTATTTATTCTAGAGGTTATTTTTGATGTATGGCGATAATTATAATACTGATTCAGATCGTTCTGTATTAATTGTTTTGATGCTGACTATTGTCATTGAAATGATGGGGCTTGGGTTAGTGTTACCATTGTTTCCGGCTCTTTTTCTGGAAGTATCTGCACATAGCTTAGTCTCTCCAGATGTTAGTATGTTTTGGAGATACTTTTTGTATTCTGTAGGTTTTGTAATGTGGCCGATAGGAGCATTTTTTGGTACACCTTTTCTTGGCACTTTATCTGATAAATTTGGTAGAAAAAGCATTATAGTTACCTGTTTACTTGCTACAGCAGTAAGTTATTTAATAATGGGATGGGCTGTTCAGGATGGCTTAATTGTTGCTTTTTTTGTAGGACGTCTATTATCAGGTTTTTTTGGAGGCTGTTATGATATTGCACAGGCCGCTACAGCAGATCTTAGTACTCCTGAAACTAAAGCAAGGAATATGGGATGGATTACTTTTGCTGTCGCCATAGGAATAATTATTGGACCATTAATATCAGGTTTTACTACTGACAGCAATATATTTTCATGGTTTTCAGTAAATACTCCATTTTGGATAGCTGCAGTTTTAACAATAATTAACGCATCTTTTTTAATCCGGTTTTTAAAAGAAACATTTGCTAAAAAAGGAAATGCAAAAATTGAATTTTTTAAGGTCTTTTCAGCTTTTATGTTTATATTTACAGACAAAAGAGTATTTAGCCTTGGATTAGCATTTTTCTCTATTACTTTTGCCTGGGGTCTTTATATAATTGGCATACCATTAATATTGGAAACATTGTTTCATTTTGACATTCAATATATAGGTATTATTTTTTGCCTGCTCGGTGCAGGAAATGCCTTTAGTATTCTTTTTCTGCAAAAATGGTTTTTAAAAAGATTTTCTCTTGAAAAGATCTTTATTATGTCAGCCTCTACAGTTGCACTAATAATGATTATTTCTGGAATCTTTCCTAGTGAAATTTTGCTTTGGATATCAGCATTTTTAATGGGGACAATAGAAATTCTTAATTACAGCAGTCTGCTTGCTTTATGTTCCAATGCTGTTACTCAAAATGAGCAGGGAGCACTTATGGGAGGCGTGGGGGCAATGTCAAGCGTAGCATTTTTGGTGTCAGGTATTTTACTGGCACCATTAAGCAAAATATATATACCACTTTCAATTATTATTGTAGGTGTTATGTATGTCATCAGCTGTGTTATTATAATTTACAAAATTAAAAACAGTTAAAACTTTTAAATGGGAGTTCTTCATTATGGACAGAAAAATAATTTTAGGTGCTTGGAGACTTTCTGAGTGGTATATGGAAGATAAGTCCGGAGATGTGTACCATCCATTCGGTAAGGAAGTTGATGGATTTATTATGTATACTTCTGACTATTATATGTCTGCCAATATTGTTGCATTATCAAGAAAAAATTGTATCTCTGAAGGTGTTGGTTTAGAAAGTCTGCATCAGGGCAAAGGTTCTTATTTAAGCTATTCAGGTAGTTATACTTTATATAAAGATAGAGTAATTCACCATGTTAAAGTATCGCTTATTCCTGAATGGATAAATAATGACCAGGAAAGGTTCTATAAAATTCAGGATAATAAATTGATTATAAATTCGTTCACAGAAAAAAGTGATAAAACTGTTTTTAAACATACACTTGTATGGGAAAAGTGCTGCAACTGATTTAGAGAATGAATTCAGTGTACCATATTTCAAAAATAATAAGAGACCATAATAAATAGCTATGATCGTTTCTATAAGTTTGGTGTTCCCATAATAAATTTGCAACAGAGCTTCTTTTTATAAAACCATCTTTGACACTGTTTCCGTTCATTAGTAAATCTGTAGATTTTTTCTTCCATTTTTTTCTCAGCCAATTTGAAACAGGTACACCAAATCCCATTTTATTTCTATGAATTAGACTTTGCGGAATATCTTTTTTAAAAGCATCTCTTAGTATACGTTTTCTGGAATTTAGCTTTTGTTTGTATTCTAATGGCAATGATGCTGCAAATTCTACAATTTTATGATCCATGAAAGGACTTCTGATCTCTAGTGAGTTTGCCATGGATGCAATATCAATTTTAGTCAAAATATCACCATTGAGATATGTTGTAAGATCTGTTTCTATAATTTTCTCTACACTGTTTTCTGTAGTTGATTCATTGATTAGGCTGCAAAACATTTTGTCAGTTTGAATTAAATTGCCGTCGAATATTTTCTCTCCATATATTGATTTTTTTTGATTTTCGCTGCATCTGCTTAAAATATCTAAATATCTACTCTTTTTGCTTGTAGCTAACGCGTGTGTTATTCTGTTAAGTTTACCTAAAAATGTTCTTTCATCAGCACCTTTAGCAGTTACTTTGCTTATGCAGGAATGGATTAATTTTCTGATGCTCTGAGGAAGAATGTCACAATGAGATAAATTTCTAAATATAAGATATCTGTAATATCCAGCAAAAAGTTCATCAGCACCATCTCCACTTAAGGCTACAGTAATTTTTTTGACGGCAAATTTACTAAGATAATAAGTTGGAATCATTGAAGCATCAGAATACGGTTCCCCATAATGTGGAACAAGCTTATTTAAGATATCAAAGTCAGAAGGATCAACTAGAAGTTCATGGTGAATTGTGTTGTATTTACATGATGCAGTTTTTGCATATTTTCTCTCATCATACTTACTGTTTTCAAATCCAATGGTAAAAGATTCTATAGGCTCACTTTTTAATTCAGCAGCAATAGATGTTATAATCGTAGAGTCTATTCCGCCTGAAAGAAATGTCCCTAGAGGTACATCTGACATCAGTCTTTTAGAAACAGATTCTTTTAACAAGAATCTTAAATTTTCCGCAGCATCATCATATTTGATATTTAGTTTATTATTGAAAGAGCACTGCCAGTATTTTTTTAAATTAATATCCGATTTATTTAAATTAAATTCTAAATAATGAGCAGGCGGCAGTTTATACATGTATTTATATATAGTATTTGGTGCTGGTATATACTGCAGGGTAAGATAATCATGAAAAGATTGATGATTGATACTCTTATCTGCATTTGGATGTTTTACTATTGCCTGCAGTTCGCTTGAGAATAAAAATATCTTATCTTTAAAGTAATAATTTAAAGGTTTTTGCCCCATTCTATCACGGGCTAAAAATAGTTTTTTGTTATGATTATCGTAGATGGCAAAAGCAAACATGCCGTCAAGTAGCTCTAAACAGTTAATCCCATATTCTTCATAAAGATGTAGTATTACTTCTGTGTCACATTTAGTTTTAAAAATATGGCCTTTATTAATTAAATCTTTTTTTAATGAAGTATGATTATATATTTCACCATTATATGTTATCCATATATTATCGTTTTCATTACTAAGTGGTTGAAAACCGCTGTTTATATCTATTATGGAAAGTCGTTTATGTGCGAGTCCGACATTATTGATAATTTTTATGCCTTCCCCATCAGGGCCTCTATGAGATTGAGCATTATTCATGTTTCTTAGGATAGCCTGGGAAACTGCTTTTTTATCAATATTTATTATTCCTGAAATACCGCACATAATAAAGAGTATTTATTATTATAATGATTATGGACCTAACATAGTTTATAATATATTTATACATCTTAATTTATATTTTTTGTATTAATCAGTAAAAAATATCCAGGATAAATATGGGAACCGAAATTGAACGAAAATTTCTTTTAACTAATGATAATTGGAAGAAAAATGCTGTAGGAGTATATTTTTGTCAAGGCTACATACCCACTGTCAATAATACAGCAGTTAGAGTCAGGATAGCAGGAAATAAAAGCTTCATAACTATAAAAAGCAGTATTGTAGGTATTACAAGGAATGAATTCGAATATGAAATTCCTTTGGAAGATGCTAAGACAATGTTGCATTTACTGTGTGCTAAGCCATTAATTGAAAAAACTAGATATAAGGTTTTATATAAAAATAAGGTATGGGAAATTGATTTGTTTGAAAGAGAAAACAGAGGTTTGCAGTTTGCTGAGATAGAGTTGGATAGTGAAACAGAAATCTTCGAAAAACCTGATTGGATTGGGAGAGAGGTAACCGGAGATATGAAATATTGCAATTCTAATTTGGTTAAATACCCATTTACAAAATGGAAAGATAATGAAAAAAATCATTAATATCGATATTATAATAATACGGAGTTAAGAATGAATGATTTAGATGTAGAACCTAAGTTAAGCAGAAAAACTGTTACCTTGCATTGTATTTTACTTTTTATATTTTCAATGCTGCTGTTTCTTACTTTCAATTATGATATTGAAATTATAAAAATAGATGCAAGATGGGCTCTTTTTGTGAGATATATGTTTATAGACGGGATAAATTATTTCCCGACTATTTTTAATCATCCATATCCTGATTATCCTGTAGTTTTTACTCTGCTATCCTACTGGATTGCATCTGTTATCCATACTGTAAATATGTTTGCAATTACTTTGCCGACTTCTATTATGGCTGCAATTACTGTTGTTTTTACATATTTGATAGGTCTTTTTCATTCACGGAAACAGGCTTTATATGCTGTTATAATTTTATTGTTCAGCGTGAAATTTTTTGAATGCGCAAGAACTCCAAATCCTGATTTTTTTGTAGCTGCAGTTACAACGATTGCATTTTATTTTACGTACAGGTCTATTTTAAACAGATCTAAAACTTTTTTATGGATTGTTCCAATTTGTTTTATTATAGGGTTTTGTTTTAGAGGTCCAATTGGATTAGTTGTCCCTGCTGGGGCCATATGTTTAACTTTTTTATTCAGCAGGAGAATAAAATCATTCTTTATTATTGGTATTCTTGCCGTTTTACTGTTAGCGCTTGGTATTTTGGCAACTTACCTGATTGCTTATTTGCAGGCAGGCCCTAAGTTTGCTGAAAATGTCATTTTTGCGCAGGCTTTGGGTAGGTTTGGAGATACATCTCCATTTTATTATTATTTTTTGGCATCTTTCGGCTCATATGCGATTTCATATCCTGCAGCAATTTTAGCGATTATTTTCTTCAATAAAAAATTTATTAATAAATATGAAGTTGATAGTGAATTTCATATGCTGAAATACTTGTTTATCTGGTTTATTATTATATTTATTGGTTTATCTATCCCAGGAAGTAAACAGGATAGATATCTTCTTGCATCTATACCGGCTTTGGCTTTAATGTCTTCATTTTTCTTTAATGAAAAATATATATCTAACTGGCTTCATAAGTTAATTGTAAGATTTCTAAATTTTATCCTGTTTTACATGCCTATTATACTGTTTATAGCCTTATGGATAGGATATATAGTTGTAAGTTTGTTAAAAATAAAAATTGATTATCCTATTTTAGTCCCGGCGGTTTCATTAATTGTGCTGTCTGTTTTTGCCTATACGGTTGTAAGAATATTAAAATTGAGAAATAATCAATTAATGAAATTGTTGATTGGATTATTATCCTTTTTTATTTTAATGGTAACGTTTTTACAACCACTTAATATTCAGCATGAATCTTCAATTAAGTTTGTCAATGCTGTGCAAAAAATCAGGAAAAATAATAGACCGATAGTTTTTTTCAGATTGGGTCCTGACGGAGATGATTTAAAATATCTTGTTAACATAAAGAAACTGTTCGTACCTATATGTTTAAATAATCCTGAAGAAATAGCTAAATATAATAAACCTTATATTGTTATTGTTAAATCATCAAAATTTGCACTGATTCCGAAGCAGATCAGAGATAGGATTCATATTCTTGTAAAGGGTAAGCTTGGACATGTTGACTGCATGGCTGTTCAATTTGATTAAATGGTTAACTGAAAGTACATTATTATATTTTATATTTGAGTTAGAAAATATTTAGAAATCTAATGAATAAAAAATATAAACATATAACTGCAATCTAAAATAATATGAAAACAATTAATGAATATGAGCGATAAAATACTTTTACTGAAAAGATATATCATTGAGTATATTGATGGTCAAATTGGAAATAGATCTGAAATTGAACATTCTATATTTAGAAATTTTATTAATTGTATTGTAAATATTATTTACTTATCGGGAAGAATCAAAGTTTCTGTAAATTCTTCAATATATTTTCTGGAAACAATAAAAGGTTTATAATCAATGAAAAAAACTCCTAATCCCATAGCTATAGTCGGTATTGGCTGCCGCTATCCAGGTGGCATTAACAGTCCAGATACCTTCTGGGAATTTTTGTGCCGTGGCGGTGATGGTATTACTAGCGTACCATCTCAACGTTGGGATCTTAATAAATTCTACTCTAAGAATGTAAATAAAAAAGGTCGCCTATGTATGCGTAAGGGAGGCTTTTTGTCGGATATTGATCAATTTGATCCTAGCTTTTTTGGTATCTCTCCAAGAGAAGCCGATTATATGGACCCGCAGCAACGCTTATTGCTTGAGGTTACCTGGGAGGCATTAGAAGATGCCGGTGAGGTACCGGAACAGCTATCTGGTAATAATATAGGTGTATTTGTTGGAATATTTATGCACGATTATGAGAATATTCATGCACAAAATAGTGAAGTTCGCCAGTGTGGGCCTCATACAGCAACAGGTATATCAACAACTTTGGCTGCAAATCGAATATCACATATTTATAATTTTACAGGCCCCAGCATGGTTATAGATACTGCCTGTTCTTCATCTATGGTTGCACTTGATCTTGCCTGTAAAAGTTTGCTTTCCGGGCAGTCGGATATTGCATTGACCGGCGGAGCTAATATTATTATTAAACCTGAAATTTCAATGTCATTGTCTGTAGCTACTATGTTGTCACCTGATGGTTATTGTAAAAGTTTTGATGCTAGTGCCAACGGATATACACGAGCAGAAGGAGTGGGAATTTTAGTACTGAAAACTTTAGATCAAGCCATTTCCGATAATGACAATATTTATAGTATTATACTTGCAACTGGCTCTAACCAGGATGGACGCACTGCAACTATCACTGTACCTAATGGCAAATCTCAGAAACAGTTAATAACCCAGAATTTTACTGTTGCTAACATAGCGGCAAAAGATGTCCAATATGTTGAAGCACACGGCACTGGCACGCCTGTTGGTGATCCTGTAGAGGTTAATGCTATAGGGCAGGTGCTGAGACCAAATCGAACTGAAATATGTCGTATAGGTTCAGTTAAAAGTAATTTTGGACATACTGAATCTTCTGCAGGTGTAGCTGGTATAATCAAAACCTCATTGATGCTGAAAAATAAAAAATTTGTACCTAATTTGCACTTTAATAAAGCTAATGAAGCTATTGATTTTAGCAATTTGAAATTGTCTGTCTGTACGAAATATGAGGATTGGGAAACAAACAAAAGACGAATCGCATCTGTTAATTCTTTTGGTTTTGGAGGTAGTAATGCTAATGCCTTGCTAGCTGAATATGAAGCAGAAGAAAAAATTACCCAAAAGAATAATAAAGAAAATCACTATTATTTTCCTTTATCCGCTAAGACACCGGAAGCATTGGTAGCCTACGCGAAACAAGCCTTAACCTATATTGATTCCGGAGTGTGGAATAAAACTGATTGTGCTGATATTGCATATAGTGCCAGTTTACGCCGACAACATCACTCTTATCGTTTATTAACAGAATTTGAAAATTTACTATCTTTAAAAAATACATTTCAAAGTTATCTACAAGACAGCGTATTGGCAGATATTGAGCCAATGAAAACTGATAGAAATTTAGTCATGGTTTTCTCAGGCATGGGACAGCAATGGTGGGCTATGGGGCGTGAGTTATTAACCAACAATGCTCAGTTTATAGAAAATATTAAGAACACAGATAAAATATTTAAGGCTATAGATTGCAAATTAAATGTTTATAAAGCACTAACTGAAACTGAAGATTCTTCTGAAATTAATGATACTCAAGTTGCACAAATAAGTATTTTTTCTTTACAGGTTGCATTATTCGATTGGTTTATACAGCACGGTATTGTTCCGGAAGCTGTTGTAGGACATAGTGTTGGTGAAGCAGCTGCAGCTTATGCATCAGGCGCCTTAACTTTGGAAAATGCCGCTAAAATTGTTTACTTCCGAAGTAAATGGCAGAAAACTACTGCAGGGAAAGGGGCAATGTTGGCTGTTGGTCTTAATCATAAGGATATTAAAAAATATTTAACTACTGAAGATGTATCTATTGCTGCTGTTAACAGCCCTAACGCAGTTACTCTGGCCGGAAATTCTAATCAACTGAAAGTAATATCAAAGAAACTCAATAAAAAAAATATTTTTAATAAATTTCTTAAGGTTGAAGTGCCCTATCATAGTCCAACTATGGATACTATACTTGGGAAGTTTAAAAACAGTATCAAAAATATTAAATCTCAAACAACGACTATCCCGCTTATCTCTTCAGTTACCGGTAAGTTAATCAAAGGTACTCAGATTAATTCTGATTATTGGTGTAACAACGTTCGACAGCCAGTACAATTTCAAAAAGCTATGCAGTATATGCTTAAGAAAAATTATAATATCTTTTTAGAAATTTCGGCTCATCCGGTGCTTAAGACATCCATGCATGAAATTATTACATCTTTAGACAAAGATGCTGCCATTTTACAAACTCTTCAAAGAAAAGGAGATGAGCAGGCTTTATTGGACAGAGCTTTTGAACAATGTTTTCAGTTGGGTAATATCATAAATTGGCAGCGACTGTTCACAGGTACAGAAAATTTAGTGAACTTGCCTCACTATCCATGGCAAAAAGAATCTTATTGGGATGAATCAGCTGTTTCTAAAGCTCATAGAATTGGTGATAAGGATGCTCATGAATTACTTGGAGATAAACAACCAGATGCTGTGTTGCCAACTTGGGAGCACGAATTAGATATAGAGCGGATAACATACTTAGCTGATCACAAAGTTTGGGGCAATGTTTATTTCCCGGCTGCCGGTTATATTGAAATATTTTTAGCTGCAGGTCATCAGCATACAGGGAATAATATTACATTAACAGATACTAATATTAAAGCTCCCCTTGTGCTAACAGCTGATTCTATAACTAGATTGCAGACGATGATAACAGGAAGTACTATTAGCATTCATTCAAAAACAGACAATCAGGAACAATGGCAATTGCATGCAACTGCTAATATGGCAAGTGTTTCCAAATCGATGAATGTTCCTCTAAAGTTAACACAAATTAAAGAAAACAGCTCTAAAATTATTTTGCATACAGATATTTATCAGCGCCTGGATAAAGTAGGTTTGCAATACGGATCGACTTTTCAGAAACTGCAGCAATTATGGGTAAAAAAAGATTCAATTTTAGGACTAATTGACAATGCTGTAAACTTTGTTGACAATGGTTATTTAATACACCCCAGTATTTTAGATGCATGTTTCCAAAGTTGTGCAATGTCTGATCTTGATGGTACATATCTACCAATAAAAGTAAAAGCCATTGCACTTTTCAAACCTTTAACTGCTAAATCATTATATAGCAAAGTTAGCGTTATCAGTAATTCAGCAAAATATATTGTTGTTGATATTATTTTAACCGATGATCAAGGTCATATATTGATGGAAGTTAATAATTTAACCTGTCAGTATCAGCCCGGGAGTAGAGAAAAAACCAATATTAATGATTATTGCTATGAATATTTTTGGCTTGAAGATAATTTAATAACCTCTGAAGGCAACAGCTCACTACTGCCAACTCCTAGTCTTATTCAAAATGAATTACAGAAAAATATGCAGCAGCTTGCTCGTACTCATGAGAACAGAAAATATTATAATCATGTTGTTCCGGATTTAGAAAAATTATGTATTGCTCATATTGTAGAAGCTTTTAACCGCTTAGGATTCGAATTCGTTAAAAGTGTTAAATCAATCAAAATTGAAAAACTATTCAACCAATTAGGTATTATTCCTAAGTATAGAAAATTGTTTGATTGCCTTATAGAAACATTGGTTCAAGCAAAAATTATCGAACAGCAAGGTGATAATATTTCAGTCTTCAATATACCTGATAAGCTTGATAGCAATACAATCTGGAATAAAAATCTTGCTGCTTATCCTGATTATTTAGCAGAACTCTCACTGATTCAAAAATGCGGTAATCAGCTAGTAAACATACTTCTTGGAAAACTTGACGCACCAACTTTACTTTTTGCTGAAGAATCTGCATTACTTGAGCATTTGTATGCAAGCTCACCCTCTATTTATATGTATGTTGATATTGTATCTAAAGTAGTTGATTATATTACAAAATATTCTAAACATAAATACTTTAGAATTCTTGAAATTGGTGCCGGTACTGGTGGTACGACTACTGCATTACTTGATAAACTTCCTAAAGATAGAGTTGAATATATTTATACCGATATCTCGCAATTCTTTTTGGATCAGGCTGAAGAAAAGTTTTCAGGCTATCCTTTTGTTCATTATCAACTTTTTAACATAGAAAAAGATCTAACTGAACAGGATATTGATTTACATGCTTTTGATATAATTATCGCCACAGATGTATTACATGCTACAGCCAGCCTGGAGACTGGTTTAGCAAATATACATAACCTACTTGCTCCTTCGGGCCTGCTGTTGTTACTGGAAGTAACTAAAGCTCCCAGGTGGTTTGATATAGTTTTCGGGCTCTTGGATGGCTGGTGGTTGTTTAACGATTATCATCTAAGAACAAAATATCCTCTTTTGGATCAAAAACAATGGATACAGTTATTACAGGAAAATTGTTTTGATGACGTTAGTTATTTAAATGATAATAATGATCAGTCATATCATAGCATAATCCTAGCTAAAAATACAGGTTCACCTGTATTACCTCTATCTGACACTCTTACTGAAATAACACCTGAATTAACTAAACGTCCATGGCTGTTGCTGGCTGATGAAATGGGAGAAATTTCAAAGAAAATAAAAAGTCAACTGTCAGAAAATAATATTTATCCTATAGAGATTTTTTTGAGTGACAACTTCAAGAAAAATGATGAGAAAAGTTATAGTATTAATGCAAATTGCCCAGCAGATTATTTTAAAGTTATTGATGAACTTAAGCAGTCACCAATTATAATTAACTGCTGGACTATTAGAGAAGTACCAATTAATTTAACATCTGATATTATTGAAAAATTAACTTCCAGTGCCTGTTTAAATTTTACTTTTTTAATCCAGGCTTTACAGGCAAAAACCTGGTCGGATAATCTCCAGTATTACATTATAACTAACGGTATCTACAGTATTAATAATGACCAGATTAATATTAGTGCCAGCCCAATTTTAGGTGCATTTAGAGTAGGTATAAATGAAGCTCCTAATATAGATTTTAAGCTAATTGATTTAAGTTTTAGCCCCAGCAATTGTGAAATTCGTCTCTTGGTAACAGAAATAGCTAATGTTGCTGCAATTGATGAAGATGAAGTAGCTATAAGGCACAGCAAACGTTTTGTACACAGAGTTAAACAGGCAGACTATAACCAACCGCTTGACTATGCTAAAGAAGGTTACCTGCTTGATGCTATGCATCTATATAACTTTGCTGCTGTTTCTCGAACATCACTTCAAGCAGAAGAAGTTGAAGTTGAAGTTAAGGCTTCAGATTTAAATTTCAATGATATTGCTAAATTGGATAAACAGGAATACATTGGGCAGGAATGTTCAGGGATAGTAACTAATGTCGGTACAGAAGTAACTAAATTTAAAGTGGGAGATCCAGTTTTGGGTTTGGGAACAAACTGTTTTGCCAAATATTTAATTACAAAACAGCAACTATTGCATATTAAACCGACGAATTTAACCTTTACAGAAGCTGCTACACTTCCTGTAGCATTTCTAACAGCCTGGTATTGTTTTAAATATTTGGCTCAGATTAAAGATAATGAAAAGGTATTAATACATAATGCATCTGATGGTTTAGGTTTGGCATGTATTCAGGTGGCTCAACTTATCGGAGCGGAAATTTTTGCGACAGAGGACAGTGATGATAAACTCCAATATTTAAAAAACCTTGGCATTAAAAACATTTATAGTTCTCGCAATGATGAATTTGTTGAACAGATTAATAAAAGAACTGATAACAACGGTGTTGATATCGTTATCAATACTTTAGAAAATGATTTAGCTGTTAAAAGTATGTCATTAGTTAAAAAAGCAGGTACACGCTTTATTGATCTGGTAAATTTTATACAGAATCAAAATCTACCTTTAAAATTATTGGGTAATGGTGTGGCATGTTATCAATTTGATTTATTAAATCTGGCTGCAGTTAATCCTGATCTTATTGAATTATGTATGCATCAGCTACATGAGTATTTTGTTAATGGATCGTTACATCCTGTTGCTTATAGGTTATTTCCTGTTTCCTCAATAAGCAGTGCTTTCAACTGCTTAAAACAGGCACAGTATATTGGTAAATTGGTTATAAACCATGCTAGTCAGGACATAATCTGCCAACCTAAGCAGAATGACTTTCAATTTAATACTAATGGTACTTATCTCATTACTGGCGGTTTGAGCGGATTAGGCTTAACTATGGCTAAATGGCTCGCCTCGCAGGTGGTTAAACAACTTGTACTTGTCAGTAGGCGAGGGATGGATACACCAGGCATTAAAGATGAAATTTCTACTTTAGAAGCAAATGGGACAAAGGTATTGATTGCAGCCGCCGATGTTTGCAGTTATGAAGCTATGTCAGATTTGCTCAATAATATAATTGATAACTACCCGCCATTAAAAGGAGTGATTCATTCTGCAATGGTCTTAGATGATGAATATTTTATTAATATAACACCAGAGCAAATTAATAGGGTATTAAAACCAAAGGTATTAGGAGCATGGAATTTGCATATGCTTACAACTGCTCTTCCATTAGATATATTTTTCTCTTTTTCATCAATTGCATCCATGCTGGGCACGATGAGGCAAAGTAACTATGCTGCAGGGAATGCATTTCTTGATGCTTTAGTGCAATATCGTCGTAACCTAGGATTACCAGGTCTTGCTATTAATTGGGGTATGGTTAATGAGATAGGTTATGTTGCCGAAAATCAAATTGTTGAAGATTACCTTAATCAATTAGGTTTTACCGGTATTTCATGGCAGCAGATGCAAGATGTAATGTCATATAGTTTTAGCCAGAAAGTACATAGTGTAGCTGCTGCTAATGTTGATTGGGTACAGTTAAGAGAATATGCAACTAAACTGGCTAAGGCTAAAAAATTCAGCCCCATATTAGATAAAATGCCATTACCTTCTACCGGGCATGATAATGATTTATTACCGGATAGATACTTCACAGATGATTTGTCTGCAGATGAGTTGGGTGAGGCTATGGTAAATATTGTAGCTAATATTACTAAAATAGCCCCAGATAAAATTCAGCTAAATGTCCCACTATCAAATTTTGGTATTGATTCACTTCTCACTATGGAATTGGACATGCATATAAAAAAGACATTTAGGTTTGAACTGGGGAAAATTATGTTAGTACATGGAGGGATTACCATAGACACCATAGTTGATGCAATTGTAAAAAACAGACAGGTAAAAGAATAAGTCTTAACCTAATACCAATTGTTATTAACAATAAACCTCTGCTATAGGTTAGAAATAAAGATTAATTAATTAATCTTTTGACTTTTCCCAGTTGAGGCTTAAAGCAAACTGCTGGAATTATTTATGCTTATTATTGATATTTAAAATTTATATATTATGTAAAAATATATA
>PVBE011432400.1_pt1 | contig 35732 bp, 34 predicted proteins | sample 1631181 | NCBI WGS metagenome assembly PVBE01 (sample SAMN08397723, study PRJNA350692) | Marine metagenome, whole genome shotgun sequencing project. | isolation source: water | place: Pacific Ocean | collected 2012-04
AGGAAGACCATCTGGGCAATGCGATCACCGGGCTTTATCGTGAATGACGTTGCGCTTCGGTTCCAGCAGGACACCATCACTTGACCCTGATAATCGCTGTCGATCAGACCCACCAGATTGCCGAGTACGATACCGTGTTTGTGGCCCAGTCCAGAGCGCGGCAGTATCACCGCGGTGATTGACGGGTCAGCAATGTGAATGGCCAGCCCTGTTGGAATCAGTTCACACTGTCCAGGCCCAACGACCAGGTCCTGGTCTGGGCAGGCCCGCAGGTCGAGTCCGGCGGACCCCACTGTTGCGTAATCGGGCAGGGCAAAATCACCCTGCAGCCGTGGGTCAAGGATTCGCAGCTGGATTCTTTGCATGGTAGCGGGCCGCGACCTCTTCGATCAGCGTTTTGGCGAGACGGACCTTGGTATCCCGGCCCAGAGCGGTTTCCCCGTCGTTGTCAACCAGAACCAGGGAGTTCTGATCGCTACCAAATGGGTCATCCTCCCCCCCGACCAGATTAGCGACCATCAGATCGACCTTTTTCCGAATAAGCTTTTCTCGGGCCTGTTCTGCAGGGCGCTCGGTTTCGGCTGCGAATCCCACGGTGAAGGGTGGCGAAGGCCGGGCGGCGACCGCCGCTAAAATATCCGGGTTGCGAACCAGTTCTAAGGTGAGGTCGCTAGCGTCCTTCTTTATCTTTCCCGGTTGTATTTCGGCGGGCCGGTAATCGGCTACTGCAGCGACGCTGATCAGGATGTCAGCCGAATCGACATCAGCCTCGACTGCACTCAGCATTTCTTCCGCCGAGACAACTTGTCGCGTGCTTACCATTGCAGGAGGCTCAAGGGCTGTCGGACCGCTGACAAGTGATACCGTGGCCCCGGCGGACACTGCGGCGCTGGCAACTGCGTAACCCATCTTGCCGGAGCTATGGTTGGTCAATGCCCGGACCGGGTCCAGTGCTTCCCAAGTCGGCCCAGCCGTGACCAGAACCTGCAGGTCCTGGAGCACGCCAGTTGGTTCGGATCGAGCGAGAATAGAGGCGATTTCGCCTGGTTCAAGCATACGGCCTGGTCCGGTCTCACCGCACGCCTGTTCACCGGAATCAGGACCGAGAATGTGTGCACCCCAGGACTCGAGTGTCGCAACATTTCGCCTTGTAACGGCTTTGTCCCACATAGCCCGGTTCATTGCCGGTGCTATAGCGACCGGGGCTTCTGTTGCCAGGCAGATGGTGCTGAGCAGCGTGTCAGCCAGACCTGCAGCCAGTCGCGCGATGAAGTCAGCACTGGCAGGGGCAATGATCACCTGGTCGGGCCATCTCGCCAGTTCAATATGGCCCATCCCGGCTTCGGCGTCCGAATCCAGAAGAGATTCGTGCACAGGGTTGCCGCTGGTTGCCTGTAATGTCAGGGGGGTGATGAATTCTTTGGCGGCCGGCGTCAGGACAACCCGTACTTCAGCACCGTGCTCTCGCAGGCGCCGGGTCAGTTCAACGCTTTTGTAAGCCGCTATACCGCCAGTAATGCCGACCAGAACACGCCTGCCATTCAGTTTACCCATGTCTGGAAGTCTAACGGTTAGCGATCCTGTGGGAAACTCGAGCCCGGTTCTGTACAGAACCGCACAGATCGGCAAATACATTGTTTCAGGCGGATGATCGGGAACTAGCCTTGCCTTTCAATAATTCCCCGTTTCTGGTATAAAACGCACCCTTCCATGAACCAACTGAGAGCAGCAGTCAGATGGCCAGAGTCTGCCAGATTACCGGAAAGAGGTCAGTTACCGGTAACAACGTGTCACACGCCAACAACCGGACAAAACGCGTCTTCAGGCCAAATATCCATGACCGGCGGTTCTGGGTAGAGAGCGAAAACCGTTGGGTCCGTCTGCGTATATCTCATAAGGGTCTACGCATTATCGACAAGAAGGGAATCGATACAGTTCTGAAAGATCTTCGAGCCCGTGGCGAGAAGGTCTGAGAGTCAACGGAGAATATTCAATGCGCGACAAGATCAGACTCGTGTCCTCTGCTGGAACAGGGCATTTCTACACCACAACTAAGAACAAGCGAACCACCCCGGACAAGATCGAAATCAAAAAGTACGACCCAGTGGTCCGGAAACATGTGGTTTACAAGGAAGCGAAGATCAAGTAGCAGCAGATTCTGTTTTGAGAGAACCGGTGCTGTCGCTAAAGAAGACCCCTGCTCAGGCAGGGGTTTTTGCTGGGTAGGGGCAGTCTTCCGCCAACAGTCGGTAGCCTTTGAGCTTGCTGGAGAAAGTCTCGAGCGACTCGATCCCCGACACTTCAGCTGCGTGACACCAGTTCTCCAGCTGGTGAACGAGCATCTCACTGGTGGTGGAAGACCGTTGCCATATCTCCTGGAGTCTTAGCTTAGCCTGGTAAACTGCCTGCACCCGCGGCGACAGGGCCAGCGCCCTGCACAGGTGTTCCTCGGCTCGTGGGCTCAGTCCTAGCTGTTCCCGTCTAATCAGTCGGGAGGCGCGACGGATCAGTTTTCGATTGGCCCGGCTGGCCCTTACCAGGGCACCGGCTTCTTCTCGGCAAACAGTAGACAGTACATCGCGCGCATATTGGGCCATGATCTCGAAACGATTGTTGATTACCGCTCGTACTGTTTCAAGATCACAGTGGGAACTCCCGGGTCGAATGACGGTCACGGGCGGCAGTTTGAAGACTTCGGCTAGTTTCAGTTTTACCAGTGTGCGAATGTAGAGCCAGCCAAGATCTAACTCCCAGGGCCGAGTAGAAAACCGCGCCGAAGATGCGAAGGCGTGATGGTTGTTATGCAGTTCTTCACCACCGATCAGAATTCCCCAGGGCACAATGTTGCGGCTCGCATCCTCAACTTCATAATTTCGATAGCCCCAGAAGTGTCCGATCCCATTGATTACGCCGGCAGCCCAGAAGGGAATCCAGATCATCTGTACCAGCCACATCAGGATGCCGGAGAGGGGTCCAAACAGGGCGATCTGTATGGCGAGCAATCCGGCTATGCCAAGATTTGGAAAGCGCGAATACAGATTCTCTTCGACCCAGTCAGCGGGCGTGCCGGAGCCGTACTGTGAAAGTGTCTGTTTGTTTGCTGCTTCTTTTCGGTAGAGCAATAGGCCGAGCCAGAGCACCTGGTGAATTCCCAGAATCTGTGGGCTGTGCGGATCTTCACTGGTTTCAACCTTGGCGTGGTGTTTTCGATGCACGGCCACCCATTCCCGAGTGACGATGCCGGTCGTCAGCCAGAGCCAAGCGCGAGAGAAGTGACCGACGGCAGGATTTAGTGTGAGTGCGCGGTGGGCCTGATGGCGATGCAGGTAGACCGTCACAGAAACAATGGTCAGATGTGTTGCCGATAATACGATCAGAACAGAGCCCCACCACGGTAGATTGATCATGCTCGAGCCAGGTCCGGTTACAGAGGAATGCTGTCGGCTACCCGGCTGTGGGGTATCTTTGACATGTGCTAGTCAGGTTCAGCGTGCCCGGTAGGTGATACGCCCCTTGGAAAGATCATAGGGTGTGAGCTGGACGGTGACCCGATCCCCGCGCAGAATTCTAATGTAGTGTTTACGCATCTTTCCGGAGATATGAGCGTGGACAACATGTCCATTATCGAGTTCAACTCGAAACTGTGTGTTGGGCAGGGTTTCCAGCACCGTGCCTTCCATTTCAATGTGTTCTTCTTTAGGCACTCGTCAGCGTACGCCCCCTGGCGCTCGGTATTTCAAACGGCGCAGTATAGCGGAGTGAACCGGCCCCATCCACAGTCACTAGAGGGGACGATGTCGTGAAACTGTCATGGATGTTCGGGCAACGTCGGAGTCGACAGGTTTCCAGGGGTAAAGCATGACAGGTGACTCGATTGTGTGCCAGAGTACGGCGCCCACGTTGGCTTGACAACCCGAAACTTGGCGCCTGAGGATGATACATGATTGAACTCTATTTCTGGCCGACCCCCAATGGTCTGAAAATTTCTGTCTTCCTGGAGGAGGCCGGTCTTGAGTATCGAGTGGTTCCGATCAACATCCAAAAGGGTGCTCAGTTCAGTCCTGAGTTTCTCCAAATAGCCCCTAATAATCGAATCCCAGCGATCATTGACCACACACCGTGTGGTGGCGGTGAGCCGCTGACAGTTTTTGAGTCCGGTGCGATACTGATGTACCTGGCCGAGAAAACCGGTCGGTATTTACCGAAGGACAGCCGTCTGCGAGTGCAGGCCATCGAGTGGCTGATGTGGCAGATGGGCGGGCTCGGACCAATGCTGGGCCAGAACCATCATTTCAATCGCTACGCACCAGAAGAAGTACCCTATGCAGTCAGACGTTACACCAATGAGACATTGAGACTCTATGCGGTACTGGACCGGCGCCTGCAAGGCCGTGAATTCATCGCAGAAGAATATTCTATCGCCGACATGGCGGCACACCCATGGGTCAGTCGATATGAATGGCACAAGACCGACATTGACAGGTTTCCCCAAGTCAAACGTTGGTATGAAGGGATCCTTCTGCGTCCGGCGGTAAGAATCGCTCACCAGCAGGCTGTACAGATGGAGACAGGTACCATCGACTCCGATGATTCGCGACAGGTGTTGTTTGGACAGACCGATGCGACTCTCAAAGAAGCCTATGGAGAAGCGTTGGGGCCGGACTGAACAGGCTTGGGTAAGGCGCCATCCTTCGGGTGTGGCAGGATAAAACGAACCGTCAGACCGGGCTCTGCGTCTGTCAGGCTGACGGTAGCGCCGTGCAGGCTGGCAACGGCCTGGACCAGGCTGAGGCCCAGGCCGTTGCCCGTTGTTGAGCGGCTCTCATCCAGGCGGTAGAACCGCTGGAAGACTTTCTCACGCTTTTCAGCTGGGATTCCAGGTCCGCTGTCGGTGACTGCAAACTCTGTACTGATGTCGTGACTGGTGCAGTGGACAGAAATGATCCCACCGACCGGTGTGTACTTGATGGCATTGTCTATCAGGTTCGCAAATGCCTGAAACAGCATATCGCGGTCGCCACTGACTGTAGGATCGCTTCGGGATTGGAAGGTCAGACGCTGTCGCTTGTCTTCTGCCAAGGGCTCGTACAGTTCGACGACATCCGCAGCGAGGGTGCTCAGATTCACCGTTTGCATGTCGGAGCGTAGTGGACCGGATTCGATTCGGGCGATCTTCAGTAACGCATTGAATGTGTCCAGCAGATGGTCGGTTTCTTGCAGGGCAGCCTCAAGATCGGCTTTCGGGATTGAATCATCTGAATAATGCCTCGACAGGGCCTCGAGTCTCTGGCGAAGACGCGAGAGAGGGGTCTTGAGGTCATGAGCAATGTTGTCTGAAACGCGCCGAATTCCCTCCATGAGTGATTCGGTCTGATCCAGCATCCGGTTCAGGTTGTCAGCCAACTGGTCAAATTCATCTCCGCTGCCGCGACTGGGAACTCGCCGGCCAAGATCGCCGTCCATTATCTTCTGGCTGGTGTCATTGATCGATTCCAGCCTGTGTAACATTCGACGGCTCATCACCATCCCCCCGAGCAACCCAAGAGCCAGGGTCAACAATAGGCCCCAGCCGAGCGAACTGATGATCCGCAGGCGCACTCTTTTGAGTTCGTTGACATCCTGTCCGACCAGAAGCCGGTATCCGCCAACGAGCTGAAACTGACGGGCACGGGCTGGATGGACACCCCTACGGGTGCCGCCTGTTTCAAGCTCGAAGTTCAGCCAGCCATCCACTTCGTCTACCTGTGGCCAGCGGTCGATGTTGCCTACTATGGTCCTCTGCCGGGTGTCGGAGAGAAGATAGATGGATTTTCCAGTCGGTCTTTGACGTTCGACCCGATCCGAAATCAATCTCCGAAGCCCGGGTAGACCGCGCGTCTCGTAACGTTCCGCCAGGGTCCGAATCTCGGCGATGATGGCGCCATCCGTTTGTTCAGCTGTGTAACGGGCGGTAGACCAGTAAATGAACGCAAAGAGCAGTAAAACAGAAGCTGAGAAAAGCGCTACGTAAAGCAACGCCAGGCGGAATGTTGAACTGCGAAGAAAACTATTCCGGTTCACGAAGTATGTAGCCCGAACCGCGAACAGTGTTCAACAGCGTATGGGAAAAACCACGATCGATCTTCGACCGAAGCCGGCTGATATGAACGTCGATCACATTGGTCTGGGGATCGAAGTGATAGTCCCAGACGTTTTCAAGCAGCATGGTGCGCGTGACCACCTGGCCACTGTGACGGATCAGGTACTCGAGTAGCCGGAACTCGCGGGGTTGTAGCGCGATGATTTTGCCCGCTCGCTTGACCTGCCGGGCCAGCACATCCATTTCCAGATCAGCGACTTGCAGCTGGGTTTCCGTGTGTGAGCGATCGCCACGCCTTACCAGGGCATCGAGCCGGGCCAGGAGTTCTTCAAAGGCAAAGGGTTTGGGCAGGTAGTCATCACCACCGGCCCTGAGTCCAGAAACTCTGTCAGCAACGTCTCCAAGAGCGCTCAGTATGAGTATCGGTGTGAAGTTCTCGGACTGGCGGAGGCGCTCTACGATCGCAGTACCGTCGCAGCCTGGCAACATTCGATCAATTATGAGCACGTCATATGGCTCCGTCTGAGCGAGTGCTAGCCCAACATCACCGTTGTCAGCGTGGTCCACAATGTGGCCAGCTTCCATAAGACCGTTTCCGACATGCCGGGCAGTATCACGGTCATCTTCTACCAGGAGGATTCGCATCATTCAGGTGACGTCGAGTCTGCTGAGGATTGGGATAGATTCTAGCCGAGAAGAAACAGCGGCCAGGACATCAGTCCTGGCCGCATGATCAGCAGAGAACTAGCTCAGGCCAGTCGCAAAGTCACGAAGTGCTGTTGGTCTTTTCGCTGTATCAGGAGGAGAACTACTTTTTGGTTGTTTTGGTAGGCGGTATGGACTAGTTCTGTCATCCTGGCAGGTGTATCGACTGGTCGTCGCTCTACCTGAACGATCAGATCACCTCTTTTCAGACCCTTATCTGCAGCTGGGCTGCCGGGCTTCACCTGTTCAACCAGAATTCCGGCAGCGTCTGCACCGATGCCATACCGTTGCCGGGTATCGTGATCTAGGGCTGACAGTAGCAACCCGAGATTGAGCGGCCCGTGGTCGCGTTGAGACGAGTACGCTGCGATCTGGGAGGTGTTCCCAGTCGGCTGCATGACCGGATACAGGGTAATCTCGCGCCCATCACGCCATATGCTGATCCCAACCTTGTCGCCAATTGTCGCGCTTGCAACCAGTCGAGGTAGGCGTTTCATGCGGTCTACGGTATTACCGTCGAATCCCAGGATGATATCGCCCGGAACAATACCGGCATTCTCTGCCGGGCTATCAGGTTCAACCTTAGATACCAGTGCACCGCGGGATTTATCGAGTCCGAAACTCTCTGCGAGGTCTGGCGTGACCCGCTGAATGTGCACCCCAAGCCAGGCCCGCAGGACCACGCCTCTATCCCGGAGCTGGGCGATGATTTTCTCAGCCTGTTCGGCAGGAACGGCAAAACCAATGCCGACGTTACCACCACTCGGAGAATAGATTGCCGTGTTGACACCGATCACCAGGCCCGACGTGTCGAACAGTGGGCCACCCGAATTGCCGCGGTTGATCGGCGCATCGATCTGGATATAGTCGTCGTATGGGCCAGCGTTGATGTCCCGGCCCCGGGCAGAAATTATTCCGGTTGTGGCGGTGCCACCGAGGCCAAAAGGGTTGCCAATTGCAATCACCCAGTCACCCACCCGGGCTTTGGTCGAATCCCCAAACCTGACGAATGGAAACTTCTCGTCAGAGTCGATCTGCAGCAAAGCAATATCGGTTTTTGGGTCATGACCCTGGATCCTGGCCGGCAGAGTCCGACCATCTGCCAATACCACTTCAATCTCATCGGCCCTAGCCACCACATGATGATTGGTAACCACAAGGCCGCTGGGATCGATGATGAACCCGGACCCCTGTGCGCGGCCTTGGCGGGGACCAGGAGTGGGCGCGGTGTGGCCAGGGCCAAAGAAGCGGTGGAGAAACTGCTCGAACTCCGGATTCCTTTGAAAACCTGGTACAGGTCGTCTATCTCCTGGCATTGACGGTCGAATACCATCGGGGGATTTTTTGGATGCGCTGGAATTTCGAGTCGTGATGCTAACCACAGCAGGTCCGACAGCGTCGACTAGGTCCGCAAAACTGTCGGGCCGGACCACACTGTGACTGTCGGTAGCCATTGAGTTGAGAGATACACCACTGCTGGCGATGCTGGTGTCGACAACGAGAATGGGGCCGAGGAACAGCAGGGCTACCAGGACGATGCGCTTGGGTTTGTTTTTCATGCGTCGTGCTCCGTGTCTAAGGGATGAATTTCAAACACCAGACAAGGTAGCGCCTGCAGTGTTACCAGGAACTGGCCATCAGATTACAATCCTGTAAGATTTGAACGACCTTGTACCGGCTATGGCCGGTTACGCTGGAAGCAGCAGATTTTCCAACACTTTTTGATAGATTGATGCCAGTGTCTCGAGGTCTGATACCAGGACCCGTTCATTGACTTGATGGATCGTTCGGTTTACCGGACCCAACTCAACCACCTGTGCCCCGCTCGGTGCAAGGAAACGGCCATCCGACGTGCCGCCATCCGTCGAGAGTCGGGCGCGCTGTCTGGTGACGTCTTGGATAGCATTAGTCACCGCGTCGAGCAGGTCGCCCGGGTCGGTCAGAAAGGGCAGGTTTGGCCTTGACCAGTCAATATCGAAAACCTCTGTGTGCTTGCGACAGGTTGCTTTAACCAACTCTTTTAGCGACTCGACGGTTGATTCCGGGGCATAGCGAAAGTTGAAATCCAGACGAGCTTGACCGGGAACAACGTTGGTGGCCCCAGTACCGCTGTTGAGATTTGAAACCTGGAACGTCGTCGGGGGGAAGTGAGCATTGCCCTGGTCCCAGACGTGCTTTGCCAATTGATCGACAATTGCTGCTATCCGGTGAATCGGATTGTCTGCTAGATGGGGGTACGCGACGTGACCCTGAATACCGGTCACTGTCAGGGTGCCGCTCAGGGAACCCCGTCGGCCGTTCTTGATTACGTCGCCAACGTTGTCGGAACTGGTTGGTTCGCCGACCAGGCACCAGTCGATCTTCTCGCCTCGTTCCTTCAGGGTCTGAACGACCCGTACGGTACCATCTACGGCGGGACCCTCTTCGTCGCTGGTGAGCAGCAGGGCGATCGACCCATCGTGGTCAGGATGATTCTTGACGAACTGGCAGCAGGCCGTGACCATTGCCGCAAGGCTCCCTTTCATGTCCGCCGCTCCCCGTCCGTGCAGTACGCCGTCGACCACTTTGCCTTCAAATGGGGGATGCGTCCACTCATCGAGCGGGCCGGTCGGCACGACATCGGTATGGCCGGCAAAGACCATCAGAGGGGGGCTCGATCCCCGACGTAACCAGAGATTTCGGACCTCGCCAAAGGGAAGAAACTCGCTGGTAAAGCCTGAGGGTTTGAGCGCCCGCGCCAGGATGTCCTGACATCCGGCATCGTTGGGCGTGATCGATGGTTTCCGAATCAGTCGCTGAGCAAGTTCCGCGGTCGAAGACATAGTGAGCGCCTTGAGCACAGTTGATTCGGTTACATTCTACGGGATAAAGTGCCCGGGCTGTGGCGGTAGATACGAGTGGGGAAGGTGTTGTGCCGAGTCAGGCCCGGCTGGAGAAGGTGGCTGAATTGGAGTCTGCATGAGTGACCAAAATTGCATCGGTGAAATCGAACCAAGCCAAACGATAAGGATGGGTCGGGCGACATGAGTGGGGCTGGTGCGCTGCTACTCAAGATCGACGAGCATCGGGTTGCGGCATGGACCGCGGCGCTCGCAGATGCTTTACCGGACATGCCCATCAGAATATGGCCGGATATCGAAGACCCAAATGAGATCCGGTACGCATTATTGTGGAAACCATCGGCCACTCTGTTCGAAGGCCTCGAGAGCCTCGAAGTCATTTTTTCAGTCGGTGCCGGGTTTGATCACCTGCTTGCCTGTCCGACGTTACCAGCTGGAATTCCTGTAGTCCGAATGGTCGAACCGGAGTTGACTGCTGGGATGGCCGAGTACGTGGTCTTTAACGTCCTCAGGTACCACCGGCGAATGGATCAGTATCAACATTTTCAACGGCAAGCCGTCTGGCAAGTTCTCGACCAGATCCCAGCCCATGACACCACCGTTGGTATTATGGGACTGGGGGTGATGGGTGTCGCCTCGGACAGAGTCCTGGCCTGCATGAACTACCGATTGCTTGGCTGGAGCCGGACGCGTAAAACGATTCCCGGCCTGCAAAGCTTCGTCGGCACCGAGGAACTGGGTCAGTTTCTGGCGCAGACCCGGATCCTAGTCATCCTGCTGCCACTGAGTCGGGATACACGGAAGCTCATCGATCGTGATGTCCTGAGGCAGTTGCCTCGAGGAGCGTTTCTGATCAATGCCGGTCGAGGAGAGTTGGTGAACCAGCCCGACTTAATCGAGGCTCTGGATAGTGGTCAGATTGCGGGCGCTGCATTGGATGTGTTCGACGACGAGCCGCTACCGTCTGAACACCGGTTTTGGCGTCACCCGACGGTGGCACTTACTCCGCACATTGCGAGTCTGACTAATCCCCCAACGGCAGTGGAGTTCGTAGCTGAGAATATCGAACGACACCGTGCCGGCCATCCACTGCGGTATGTGGTCGACTTTGAGCGGGGTTATTGAGCAGCTTCCAAGCTTCTACTCTGGATCCAACTGAGTCTCGCTGATGATCTTCCAGTCCTTGTCGGATTGCCGTTTCCAGTACTGATGCACTGTTCGCGTCTGATCATTGCCTTTGCTGAATCGGAGAATGGCCAGCATGTGACCAATCTCGCCCGGATAAGAATAAAGCGCAGTGTCGACGAGTCGGGTGTTTCTATCGGTAGCGGTAGTGTCAAATAGAACGCTCTGTTCGGGATCAGTGTAGAACTCAAGAAGGGAGGTTGGGGCTCTTCGCTGCCAGGTGCCATACCATCTGTCGAGGATTCCAGGGAACTCCGGGTTCCGCTCGTTCTCAGCAGTTGCTGTGACCCACTCTGGTTGATCGTCGATGATGACCGGTGTAGCAAATGGGTTGCCAAGTGCCTGGTACAGCTGTTCAAAATCTGAGTTTGACAGGCTGACACAGCCATCAGTAGCACGGGGGGAGCGATTTACCCAGCCTGGTTCGGTACCGTGCAGCCAGATGCCATGACCTGTGCGTTGCTTTAGTCGATCCAGCGGATTCGGATAGCTGATCGGCAGGGCACCGGATCCGTACCGTTGATGCAGATTCTTGCCCGGGATATAGGACGTGATGTGGTAAATACCGACTGGCGTCTTACGATCGCCTTTGCGTTGTTTTCCGGTGCCATTACGACCGATCGATACGTAATAATTTGCTGTGGCCTCGAGGGTGCCATCTCGATAAGAGAACAGATAAAGGCGTGAAGCCGGCAAGTCGACGTAGATGAGGTCGGGCTCTGATTGGCTATGAAGGGCGAGGCGGGCGGGTATACGGCCTGCCCGCTCAGCCTTGAGGTCCGTCGCAAACCGCCAGCGAGCCAGCAGCTGTTTGCGAAGACTTTGCAGCAATCCCTGGTCATTCCTGCCTGCCAAGGCATCAATCGGTTTTTCAAGACCAGCCTGGGCCGCAAGCAGGTCGGCATGAACGAGGTACCCCAGGCGCGAGTCCGGGTTTAATACAAGGAGCTGCTGGATCTGTGCCAGAGCTTGCCGGTGATCACCCACGAGCAGACTGTCGACGGCGCCTAAAAGTTGGTTTTCGTAAAGCTTTGTGCCAGCAGCCAGCGTCGCTGGCAACGCGAGTCCGACCAGTAGCAGTATGGCTACTCGAGAAGCTCTAAACTTAGAACGACAGCTCATTGAAATGATTGGGATTGCACGCAGAGTCGATGCGGTTACGGGTTGCGGCCCCCAGGATGGGTCAGCGACCTGATGGGTGACAGCTCCAGTGGCGCCCGCGGTGTCGCAGGCTCCGAGCTGTCGCTCCGCAGGGCCTTGCGGTATGCAGCAATAGCGCGATCTGCGTATACCTGGCTGAGATTCCTGTAGATCGTGGAATACACAGGATGGATCTCGAGAGCTCGTTGAAGCAGTTCAGCAGCTCGGGCAGTGTCTCCTCGGGCAGCATAGAGCACACTGAGGTTGTTGTAGGGTTCCGGCATGCCGGGATGATCTACGATCAGTTGCTCATAAAGGCCGATCGCAGCATCTTCAGCTCCGCTCGCAACGAGGACTCGAGCCTTCACAAACAGCAGCTCGGGGCTGTCGGGCCGGACCTCGAGAAGGGCATCGACCTGTTGAAGAGCCGTGCTGGTATTCCCGCTTTGCAGGCTCTTCTGGACAATGCTGGTGTCGATCATATCCACAGCAACAGCTGTGTGAACGAGTGCCCCCCACAGCAACGTACTCCACACCTGCCTGAAGATCCAGCTCACTCGGTCTGATCTCGAGACGGTATCAGGTCGTTTAGACGCTGGGGCAATTCAGAAATCGGGATTGAAAGGCAAGAGCCAGGGTGGCGGCTAGCGGGCCGCAAGCGCTCGGGCCGCCGTCCAGCGGGCCTGCCACTCGTCAGTGACGGCATTCAGAGTGCGCAAGTGGGTGCTCCGAATCCATCCGGAAACCGAATTCATGACACGCAGGCGCGTCCAATCACCCTTTCGACTGACCACGAGTACGATTGCACCGCTGTCAAGAACACCCAGTACATCGGATTCCTTCGTGGTGGATGGCAGCGATCGGATTCGGACTCGATCGCGATTGATCGAGGCTTCATCACCCCGCTCATCAACAAATTTACCCCACACCCAGACATCCAGCCCGGCTGGTATCTGAACCATGCTCCACTGACCCTTGCTGCCGATGATCTTGATCGGTGTATTCATATCCATCAACGCGATGACTGCCCCGCTAGGGTCAGGCCGGCCGTGGATCTTCGCATTTGGTTCGGCGACCACAGCCGCACGGAACAAAGCAGGGGATTCCTTCTCAGATGATCGGCTGGGCGCAGTGTCGGATGCGGCACCGGCAGGGGTTTGTGGCTCTGAGGTGGGTTCTTGCCGCGAGGCGGCCTGCCAGCGGTTGAGCCACTTCTGGGTGACACCAGGGTGGATGTCCAACTCGCGAGACAGTATCCAGATCCTGGTTGCTCTGGGTGCTGATACCTTTTTCCAGTCACCGGAAACGGCCGTAATCCTGACGCTTTCACCTTTGGCATATCGGCCAACGACAATCGAGTTGGCTGTCGCTGAAGGGCGTGATCGAGCACGAACACCGTCGCCGGTAATGCGGGCACTGGTGCCCAGTTCAGAAACATAACGGCCATAGACCCACACGTTGACGCCGCCGGGCACCTGCACCTCGGACCACTTGCCGGATGTTTTCACGATCCTGACGGGCGTGCCGCTGGTCAGCCTGCTGACAGCCGACGAGCCCTGGCCGCCAAGTCGAGCTACCGCACCCCCGGCACCGGCTGAAGCTGATGTGTAATTCGTGTCAACATAGTCTGTGGTATCCACCTGGGCAGTTAGCGAAGCTTGGGGTTGTGTCTTGCTGCTGTCAGTGGAATTCTCGCGAGAACTCTGATCGGCCTCGGCCCCGCTCTGACCCATCTCCTTATTAATGATCAAGCGGACCTGTTCAGCGTCAGGATGGTTCTGTGCGACTGCCAGTGCAATCCAATGACTGGCCTTGTGCAAATCAGATTCGACACCTTTTCCGGAGAGATAGCACAAAGCGAGGTTGTATTGCGCAACTGCCTCACCTTTGTCGGCGGATCGCCGCCACCATTCAGCCGCCTGGGCATAATTTTGCCGGACGCCTCGTCCCTCCCAGTACGCTGCGCCCAGATTGAACATCGCAATTTGATGGCCGTTGTCAGCCGCTTTGCGAAACCAGGCAATAGCCTGGTCGAGACTCTGTTTGACACCCTCACCCTTGTAGTACGCAACGCCCAGGGCATACTGTGCCTCTGCGTGACCCTCTTGGGCATAGCCCCGCCAGATACTGAGTGCGCTCTGGTAATCCTTGTTGTCGTAGGCCTTGACTGCGGCAGCTAGGTCATCACCTTTGGCCGGTATGGATGCGGCTAGCAGTGCTACGAGCAAGGCCCCCGCGAGCCTCCTGGCGCACATAAGTTCTCTGAACAGCGGGCCAGCTAGATTGCTCCAGGCCACGGATCTACCTTGTAACGATTTGCAGGACCTCAAGTGTTCCACTCCATATCATCGATAACGCGACGTAGAGTATTATCGCAAGCCCGGCATAAGCAATCCACCGGTGCTTTTCCAGTAGGCGGGCCACGAGTGTTGCCGCAAAAGCCATCAGGGCGACAGACAGAGCCAGACCGATGATCAGGATGAGTGAGTCGTCTCGAGCAACCCCTGCTACAGCCAGCACGTTATCCAGCGACATCGATACATCCGCCAGGATGATCTGGCAGATAGCACTGGCGGTGGATTTTGATTTAGCAGATGACTCCGAGTGCCCGTTTCCTTGATCCTTTGCTTGTTTAAGTTGAGCAAGCTCACGCCAGAGTTTCCAGCACACCCACAGCAGCAACAGTCCTCCGGCAAGCAGCAGGCCAATTATCTGGAGTAATTGAACGGTCACAAGCGCAAACCCGATTCGCATCAAGGCGGCACCTGCGATTCCAATCCAGATGACACGTCGCCGTATAGAAAGTGGTACGCTGGTGGCTACCAGTGCAACGACGATTGCGTTGTCTCCGGCAAGAACCAGATCGACGAGGATCACCTGCATCAGCGGCCAGAATTGTTCGATGAGCATCTGCAAGGTTATTTAGGTTGCTGCGGGTCGGATCGCCAGCGACGATTATCTACTGGCACTTTGAGTAACGCATTATACTAATGCAGTTGTCGATACGGGATTTTCGACTTTCAATTCAACATCCGGGAGAGGATTTTCGGGTAGACATGCGTGAAGCACAACAAAAAGAGATGACGAGTGCTGTCGCTGACCAGTTTGATTGGTCCGATCCACTGTGTATTGGCGATGAGCTAGACAGCGAGGAGCAGATGATACGCGAAAGCGTTGCCCGTTACTGCCAGGAACAATTACAGCCCCGTATTCTCAAGGCGAATCGGCTTGAGACGGTGGATCGAGATATCTTTACTGAGATGGGCGAGATGGGGATGCTCGGCTCCACTATTAAGGGGCACGATTGCCCCGGCTTGAGTTACGTGTGCTACGGACTCATTGCCAGGGAGGTCGAGCGGGTTGATTCGGCGTATCGATCCATGATGAGTGTCCAGTCAAGCCTTGTGATGTACCCCATCGATGCTTACGGGACAGATGATCAGAGGGAAAAGTACCTGCCCGCCCTTGCATCAGGCCGCTGGGTAGGCTGTTTCGGTCTGACGGAGCCTGACCATGGGTCAGATCCCGGTGGAATGAAGACTCGCGCCCGTGCTGTTGATGGGGGCTATCGGGTCAGTGGTACTAAGTTATGGATCACCAACGCGCCTATTGCTGACGTTTTCGTTATCTGGGCCAAGGACGATGACAATGCGATCCGGGGTTTTATCCTGGAGCGCGGTATGGAGGGGCTTTCGACTTCCACGATCGAAGGTAAGTTCTCCCTGCGGGCTTCGGCAACCGGTGAGATTGCCATGGACAACGTGCCCGTGCCTGAGGAGAACCTGCTGCCGGGCATAGCTGGGCTGCGGGGACCATTTGGGTGTCTGAACCGGGCCCGTTACGGAATTTCATGGGGTGCCATGGGTGCGGCGGAGTTCTGCTGGCACGCGGCCCGTCGCTATGTGCTCGATCGCGACCAGTTCGGGCGCCCGCTCGCAGCCAACCAGTTGATACAGAGAAAACTGGCCGACATGCAGACTGAGATTACCCTTGGGCTTCAGGGCGCGCTGCGCCTGGGCCGCCTGATTGATCAGGGCAGGTTGGTGCCCGAGGCGATCTCGTTGCTCAAACGAAATAATTGCGGGAAGGCGTTGGAAATCGCGCGGACCGCCAGAGATATGCATGGTGCCAACGGTGTGTCCGATGAATACCATGTGATCCGGCACATGATGAACCTTGAGTCTGTGAATACCTACGAAGGCACGCACGACGTTCATGCGTTGGTTCTTGGCCGGGCACAGACCGGAATCCAGGCCTTCTCTGGCTGACCCACGCGTGCCGGGGGCGCTATCCAGGTTCCGGATTCTGGATCTCAGCCGGGTTCTAGCAGGTCCATCCTGCACCCAGTTGCTCGCTGACCTTGGTGCCGATGTCGTCAAAATCGAACGCCCGGGTCTTGGCGACGATACCCGGGGGTGGGGGCCGCCTTACCTCAGAGATTCAGCTGGAGACGATACCAGCGAAGCCGGGTATTACCTGTCAGCCAACCGCGGCAAACGCTCAGTGGCCGTTGACATCAAGACTGCCCAAGGCCAGGAAGTGATCCGGGAACTGGCGCTGTGCTCGGATGTGGTTGTAGAGAACTTCAAGGTGGGCGGGCTGGGGAAATACCAGCTCGACTACGCTTCGCTGAAGAACGGACACCCGGAGCTGATCTACTGCTCGATCACAGGATTCGGGCAGACGGGACCGGACGCATCCCGGGCCGGTTATGATTTCATGATCCAGGGTACCGGTGGCTTGATGAGCATCACCGGCGAACGTGACGGTGTGCCAGGTGCCGGCCCTCAGAAAGTTGGCGTCGCGATGGCTGACCTGGTAACCGGCCTTTATGCTGCGTCCGCAATTCAGGCCGCGCTACTCAGTCGGGAGTCGAGCGGGAAAGGGCAGTACATCGACATGGCGCTGCTCGATTGCCAGGTTGCAGTCCTGGCCAATCAGGCCATGAACTGCATGGTCTCCGGGCAGGTCCCGATCCGGTCGGGTAACGCGCATCCCAACGTCGTGCCGTACCAGGTCTTCGCGTCGTCAGATGGTCACATTATCATCGCTATAGGTAATGACAGTCAGTTCCGACGCTTCTGCGAGCTGACAGAAGAGCCCGCACTGATCACCGATGACAGGTTCTCGACCAACGCCGGCCGGGTACGTTACCGGGAGGCTCTGCTGCCCCTTGTTGAGAATATTATCCGGCAGCGCCCGTCCGCCGACTGGGCTGAAGAGTTGGATGCGGCCGGTATTCCCTGGGGACCGATTAACACGATCGACAAAGTTCTGGAACTGCCACAGGTGCATCATCGCGGTATGCGAGTACCCATGGCGCATCCGCTGTCGGAGTGCTTCGAAGCCGTGGGCAGCCCGTTGAAACTCACGGATACTCCGCCGGTCTACGACCGACCCCCGCCACTGCTCGGAGAGCACACGGTCGAAGTGCTCGAGGGACTGCTGGGGTATGACAATGAGAGAATTGAGGGATTACGCCGAGACGGGGTGATCTGAACGCCAGCCTGAGATTCCTGCCGCTAAGGGGTCAGTGATCAGCAGACCGTCTCAGAGCAGGTGTTGATCAGGAACTGTTGATCTGGAAAATTACCGGGACAATGTCCGTTGTGGCTACCGGCTGGCCGTCGCGCACCGCCGGGTGATATCGCCAGGTTCTCACTGCTGTGACCGCTGCTTTATCGAGAAGGTCGGAGCCGCTACTCTTCTGGATGGTCACGGTGTCGACCCGACCGGAGGGCGAGATCGACACCTTGAGCTGGACCTCGCCTTCTGTGCCGTACCTCTTAGCGAAAACCGGATAAATAGGTTTTTTGTTACCGGATACCTGTCGCGGGGTGCTGTCCCGTTCGGCGTTGCCGGTCTCCGGCGACGCGCTCGAGGCCCGTACTGCCAGAAAAGACTCCGCCGCAGTGGATTGCGGGTCAGCCTTCACCAGGGCGGCTTTAGGAGTATCTCGGGTCGTGGAAGTCGCTGATGCCTGCAGAGACTCCGCATTCGTATAAACGCTTACCAGTTTGTGTGCCGCTGTGGTCTGTTCATCAATGATACGCTCGGTCTCGTTCGGTAGAGCTTGGCGAAGCGGGGTATCGGATGTCATCGTTGGCCGCTGTTTCAGCGCCAGACCTTCTATAGTGGCATCGCGTTCGAAGATGGTTGACTCAAGGTCGAGGTTTCTTTGGGACGCTGCCCTCAGATCGTGCTGCAGTTGTTGCCGCTCTGATTCCAGCGTCCTGACCGTCTCAGCCAGCACAGCACTCTGACGACGTTCGGCATTGATTTTCGTGTCCAGAGAGCCTGCAGCGGCTTTCTCCAGATGCAGTTGATAGTCAAGCGCCGTGTTGCTTTCAGTTAGCCTGGCGTTGGCAGTCGCCAGCGTGGACTGTGTTTGTGCCGTGTCTTCAAGCTCAGACACAAGGCGGGCATTGTCGTTGGTCAGTCTCTCGTTGTGCTCCCGAGCATCGTCAAGCGCAAGATTGAGGCGGGCGTGATCCTGTCGGCTCGACAGAGTCTCGTTTTCCAGCTGGTGGCTGTGTTTTCGAAGTTGCTCGACAGTTTGTTCCAGCGCCGTGTTGGTTTCAGTTAGCCTGGCGCTGGCAGCCGCCAGCGTGGACTGTGTTTGCGCCGTGTCTTCAAGCTCAGACACAAGGCGGGCATTGTCGTTGGTCAGCCTCTCGTTGTGTTCCCGAGCATCGTCAAGCGCAAGATTGAGGCGGGCGTGATCCTGTCGACTCGACAGAGTCTCGTTTTCCAGCTGGCGGTTGTGTTTTCGAAGTTGCTCGACAGTCTGTTCCAGCGCCAGGTTCTGCCGCTTATGGCTTTCCATCGCCATCTCGAGTTCGGTTATCGTGCTCTGAAGTTCGACTTCTCGTGGCGTCGGGTCTATCGCTTTCGCGGTTGCCTCCATTGGAGTCGATTCGGTCGATGCAGTGGACGGATTTGGGGTCTCCCCCTTGTCGAGCGTTTCCATGACCAGGGTGACATCGAGGCTTGTGCCGAACAGCACCCGGGAGTCCAATAGCGTGGGATCATCGGTAGTGTTCAAGCTTGCCAGCAGGGCGATATGGACAACACTCGACAAGGTGGCGGCGTAAGCGAAGGGGGTTATGTTCACAGCCCCGCTGTCACCTGTGGAAAACCGTCTTTGCCAGGGTGGCGACGGTTTGGGCACGGCCAAACGCTCTTCAATGCGGACCCTCCAGTCGGTGTCGGCATGATGGCGTCGCCGTTCCGGCTTTTCCGCACCCTGGGCTTGTCCCGGCCAAAGGTGAGCGACGCGTTGCGCTGGCAGGTCTCCTGGCTCGCGGGTCGTCGCAGAAGACCGGCCTTCCCGGCTGCAATACCAGTGGCTGTCGAGGTCTTCCGCTAGCCGCCTACAGTTGCGGGTACAGCCAAGGATCGCACGGCAAACCGCACGCCTTGTTCCCTATTAACCCTCTGGGGACCAGCGCTTAGGTGAATAGTCGTCCATTGCGATGGATAATTCAAGTAGGGTGCCTGATGGAGAAAGGCGCCAGACCATTGTCTCTGGATACTGGCTATACTAGATGGTGACTTGTTGCCAATTTGACCTTGGGTTCAATTTTCTGCCCGTAGTCCTCTAATGTCGGGTTCACGCCTCAGACAGCTTGTGCTGCTGTTCCTTTTGGTCGTCATCGCTTTTCTGCTGGCGCTGTCGGTAGGCAGTATATCCATCGACTGGTCGGGGGTAGTAGAAGGGTTACAGGGGTTACCCGGATCAGTCGACTATACGGTGGTCATGCAGTTGCGCTTGCCTCGGGCCATTAATGCCTTCGTAGTAGGAGCAATGTTGGCCTTAGCCGGCGCCCTGATGCAGGTGCTGTTGAGGAACCCTTTGGCAGACCCTTACGTACTCGGGGTTTCTGGCGGTGCGGCCGTTGCCGCGCTGTTCGCAATACTGCTTGGATGGCAGCAAGGATGGATTTCACTGGCGGCAGCAGTCGGCGCGTTGCTGTCGATGGCGCTGGTGTTTTCCCTGTCCCGGGGTCGCGGAGATTGGTCAACCACCCGGCTGCTATTGACTGGGGTGGTTCTGGCTGCAGGGTGGGGGGCAGTCGTCAGTTTTATTCTGGCGATCAGTCCGGATGCCCACGTCCGCGGCATGCTGTTCTGGCTGATGGGAGATATCAACGAGTCCTTCCCTGGATGGCTGCGCATAGGTGTGCTCGTAGCGGCGCTGGTTGCCGCGTGTGGATTCGCGCGCAGCCTTAACCTTCTCTCGCTGGGTGAACTCCGCGCAGAGTCACTGGGTGTCAATACTGGCGCCCTGAGAATCGGGCTTTTCTTTCTGGCTGGCCTACTGACTGCTTCGGCCGTGACGATTGCGGGGGCCATAGGGTTCATTGGGCTCGTGGTGCCCCATATCGTGCGATTGTGGGGTGGTTCCGATCATCGCCTGGTGTTGCCGGCATCGGTGCTGCTGGGCGGAACATTACTGGTCGTGGCCGAAACGTTGGCCCGTACCGTGATGGCGCCCAGTCAGTTGCCCGTGGGGGTAATTACCGCTTTCATTGGTGTGCCGGTCTTCTTGTACCTGCTACGTTCGGGTAGTTCGGTAGGGCGGTCATGACCAGTCTTTCCCTGAAAGGGCTCGGCGTGGAGATTGGCGATACGCGCGTGTGTCACGACCTCACCCTGCAAGTCAATGGTGGTCAAGTCTGGTCTGTCCTGGGGCGTAACGGGGTCGGTAAATCGACCCTGCTCAAGACTCTGGCGGGGCTCAGGCCAGCCATGAGCGGCCGAATCGATCTGGATGAGCAGCCGCTTTCCGGGCTCCCACGCCGTGATCGGGCCCGTCGACTGGGGATCTTGTTCCAGGACAGTGAAACACTTTTTCCAGCGACTGTGCTCGAGACGGTGCTCACGGGCCGGCACCCATGGGTCAGCGCATTGCAGGGTGAAAGCCATGAAGATGTGATGATCGCCCGTCAAGCCTTGCGGCAAGTGGGACTCGAAAGCTTGAGCGAACGCAGTATGGCGACGCTGTCGGGTGGAGAAAGACGTCGTGTTGACCTTGCAACGCTGATTGTTCAGGAGCCGCGGATTCTTTTGCTTGATGAGCCAAGTAATCACCTGGATCTGCACTATCAGGTGGCGGTTCTGGGGGAGTTGATCGAGGGTTGGCGGAGTACTAACGGTGCGGTAATTATGGTTATGCACGACGTTAACCTTGCCCTTCGTTTCAGTGATCACCTGATATTGTTGCAGGGCGAGGGACAGGTGGAGTGGGGCAGGGCCCGGGAACTCGCCACGGAGTTACGCCTGTCCCGTCTTTACGGGCACCGGATGCAGCGGGTCGCCACCTCGGATGGAGAATGGTTTTACCCCGCTTGATCGAATCATATTGACTTGTGCCAGACCGGGGTATATGTTCTGGCATCTCCCTGCAGGCAACTCGCGGTTGTCCATCATCCGCGAGAAACGGGAAGCCGGTGCGTCCACCCAAGGACAATCCCGGCACTGCCCCCGCAACGGTAGGTGAGTCAACGAGTGCAGCTGATGCCACTGTGGAACGGTCCATGGGAAGGCGCTGCTCTTGGGGCTGGGATGCCCACTCACGAGTCCGGAGACCGGCCTGCAGAGAGCCCAGTAAAACCGCGTGGGGCGGTGGCGGGCCATTCTCTGAACAAGCTGGCCGGTTGCTCCTCACCCTAACTGCACACGGGTGGTGTGCTGGAGCCAACCAGTGAAAAGACAGATTTTCCCTGCCATTTCGGCTTTTCTTGCGTTCATTCTGGCCGTTAACAACGTCTGGCCCGCTGATCCGGTCGTGGTGACGGCAACACGAACCGCACATACCGCTGATCAGGTCCTCGCGCCGGTAAGCGTCATTACCCGCGAGGACATCGAAAGCAGTGAGGCCCGGGACCTTGGTGAGTTGCTGGCCAGTCAACCGAGCCTGCAGGTCACACGCAATGGCGGTTACGGTAAGAACACCAGTGTTTTTATGCGGGGTACAAATTTCGGCCACGTGTTGACGCTGGTTGACGGGGTCAAATTGTATTCCGCGACGCTCGGTGCGACAGCATTTCAGTTCCTGCCCCTGGGCCAGATCGAGCGGATCGAGATCGTTCGTGGGCCGCGTTCGAGCCTCTACGGATCGGAGGCGGTGGGTGGCGTCATACAGATATTTACTCGCCGTGGCGGAGAGACTTCCCGAACTTACGCGAATGCCGGTTATGGCACCTACAACACGATCGAGGCCGCGGCAGGCGTATCTGGCCCGCTGGGTAAGTCACGGTTCAGTCTTAATGTGAGCCTGCTGGATACTGATGGTATCGACAGCACGTCGGGCGCCCAGTCTGATAAGGATGGCTATGAGAACAGCGCCATCTCAGCCAGTTGGCGGAACAATGATGATGATATCGGCGAGCTTGATTTTTCGCTGATGTATGCGACCGGTAATACGGGTTTCGATAATCCCTTTGCCGGTCCGGATGTGATGCATGACTCCGATTATCTGCAGCAAATGCTGAACTTGCGCTGGCTTTACCGTGGAAAACAAGGCTGGAACAGTACATTACAGATTGGCCAGAGCCAAGATGACTCTGAGACATTTTCAGACCGTGTTCTGGACGGGAGGTTCGACACGACGCACGATCAGGTCAACTGGCAGTTGGACTGGCCGATGGCCAATGTGCACCTTCTGACGGTCGGGCTGGACTACGCCGATGACACGATCGACACGCTAGTGGCCTACGATGTCAGCAATCGCTCCAATCTGGGGTTATTTTCCCAGTGGCAGGGCGCTTACGGCCGCCAGAACGTGGTGGCAGGCCTGCGCTATGACGACAATGAGCAGTTCGGTTCTCACACCACGGGCAGCCTCGATTTCGCTGTTGATCTGGCCGCTGGGTTCCGCTTGAACGCCGGCTACGGAACAGCTTTCAAAGCACCGAGTTTCAACGATCTGTATTACCCTGGATTCGGCAACGCAGATCTGGAGATCGAGTCTTCGAGTTCCGCAGAACTGGGCCTGACCGGTGGGACCTCCGACGGGCGCTGGTCGCTGCGTGTATTCCAGACCTCGATTGATGATCTGATTGGATTCGATCCGGTGACTTACGCGCCGGAGAACGTCGATGAAGCTGCTATTGACGGTTTCGAAGCGGAATGGACGGGACGCTGGAGCCACTGGAACATGCTTGCCAGTGCGTCATTGATCGATCCACAAGACAAAAAGACGGGCAATCAGTTGCCGCGCCGTGCCAGGGAGGTCGGGAAAATCACTGCGAACCGGCGGACGGGGCCGTGGGGTTTTGGTGTCAGTGGTCAGTATCAGGGAAAGCGCTACGACGACAAGGCGAATACAACCCTGCTCGACAGTTACGCCCTCTTGAACGGTCACCTGTCTTACCAGTTGAGTACCGACTGGAGGGTCAAGGGCGAAATCAGTAACCTACTGGACGAGTCGTACACTACGGCTCAGGGCTACCAGGAGCCCGGTCGGACGCTATTCCTGCGCCTGATATTCCATTGAGCAGATTGAGTCGATTCGACTACCCGGCTCGTCGGGCCTGCTCAATAACATCACACAGTTCGCGCATGCCGTCCAGAACCCTGGGCGAGTATCGGTGCAGTAGATCAGCATTAACGGTATAGAGACGATTGTGCCGCACAGCATCGATATGGCTCCATGTCTGCCAGTTGTTGAGCCAGGCCGGCGCTCCTTTGGCAGTGCCTCCGGCAATGATGACCTGGGGGTTACGTGACAGGACCGATTCCAGGGTAACAACGGGGGCAATGTCGGGTAGCTCAGAGAATACATTACTCGCCCCGCAGTCTTCGAGCATCTTGCTGACTAGATGGTTACCATTGAGCGTGATCAAAGGATCGTGCCAGACTTGGTAGAAAACGCTGAGACGGCGTCGCCGACTGTAACGTTGTTGGATAGCTTTTGCTTCTCGCTGGAACTGGTGAGTCAGAAGTGTTGCGACTTCTAGCTGGCCAATTAGTGCGCCAACTCTCAAGATTGTACTCGCAAGCCTGTCCAGCGTCCCGGGTTCTGCGCGGTACACCTTCAGGCCCAACTGTTCCAGGCGTCTGACCTGGTTGCTCGGATTCCCACTTTCCCATGCGAGGACCAGATCCGGTTGCAACCGCAGTATCGACTCAAAGTCGAACCGGTCATGCGAACCGATGCGTTCAACCTGGCGGGCCGCTTTGGGATAATCACTGTGATCCACGGTACCGACCAGGTGCTGCCCACCGCCCACATGGTAAAGAATCTCAGTTAATGCCGGTGCCAGGCTGATGATTCGCCGGGCCGGCCTGGCGAGGGTGAGCGGCTCCCCGGTATCGTCGGTGACGGAAATCTCAGCAGCGCTTAGCGTGGCCAGCGAAGCGATGAGCAAGACCAAGACGGCCCGCAGGATGAAGCGGGTAACGATCCACCTGAACCCCGTCGGCGGAGATTCGACGATCAGACCCAGTGCGCCGTACCAGTCATAATGCGGCTGACAGTTCGCATCAACTGTTTGACAAGATCCGGCAACTCGGTTGCACCAGCATTTCGAGCTTTCTGCGCATGACTTGTCTCGTCGATCTTCATCTGGTCGACTACGGCCCGGCTGGCACGATCGGCTTCCGGCAGTCTGCTAAGGTGGCTGTTCAAGTGGCCTTCGACCTGCCTCTCCGTCTCCTCCAGGAAACCCAGGTTCCAGCGGTCGCCAGTGAGACCCGCCAGAGCACCAATCGCGAATGACCCGCCGTACCAAAGAGGGTTCAGCAGACTCTTGCGACCACCCAGGGCATCGATTCGTTGTTCACACCAGCGCAGGTGGTCGGCCTCTTCCAGAGCTGTTTGCGCCATGGTTCGGCGTAGATCCTCAGAGCGAGCGGTGATGGCCTGGCTCTGGTAGAGCGCCTGGGCACAGATCTCGCCCACGTGGTTGACCCGCATCAATCGGGCCGCGGTTTGACGTTCAGCGGCTGTCATCTCACCGTCCGCCATGCCATTTGCCGGGCTGGGTCGACCGGTTCCCCCAGGTGAGCCGAATAGCGTCGTCAGGGCATCGTCGGCGGCGCCGATGAGCCGATCGATGGGTGAATAGGTGCGGTCAGTCATGGAACTGATCAAGGTATCCGTTGAGCTCTGATTGTAGCCTCGTCCGTATCCGATCGCTGCAGGCAGTCAGATAATCAGTCTTCGCCTGACAAGTCCAATTGCAACCCACATGCCGATCAACCCAAACAAGACCAGCACGGCAACGTGCAGCCAGGCATCGTTGACTGGCTGGCCAACCACTACCGGCCGAATGAGTGCTACGGCATGAGTGAGAGGCAGGAACTGTACCGCGGTCTGCATTGGTACCGGCAAGGTGGTTATAGGATAGAACACACCACAGAGGATGAACATGGGAGTCATCACCAAGGTCATATAAAAGGTAAAAAACTCATATCCCTTTGACAGTGCTGTCATGATTAGTGCGGGGGCGGCAAAACAGAAGCCGGTTAGAAAAATCAACGGTAGGGCGATGATGGCCGTCCAGTCGCCAACAGCGCCGAGTACTGCTGCTACGGCGAGTATCGCAGTACCACTGACGAGACTTTTGGTGGCACACCACAGCAGTTCGCCGATAACGATGTCATCGACTTGAACTGGTGTGGAAAGGATCGCTTCGTAGGTCTGCTGAGGTACCATACGTGTATAGACCGACCACATCGCCTCCATGCTGGCGACGTTCATCGCCGACCAGGCGATGAACCCGGATGCCAAAAACGTAAAATAGGGAATACCGGCCATCTCTCCTATAAATCGGCCCAGACCGTAGCCCAGCCCAAGCAGATAGAGAAAAGGCTCGCCGAAGTGCATCAACACACTGGCACCCATCATCCGTCGCCATACCAGAGCATTACGACGCCAGACAGTCAAGGCTTCGAATCTGAGTGCAGGCGGCCGGAAGTCGATCACTGGCGAAGTTCCCGGCCCGTCAACATCAAGAAGACATCCTCCAGTCCGGTGCGGCGATGCAGGCAGGTTGATTCGGGCAGGGTCGCGGCAACTGCCAGTAGCATATCGGTATCGTTACCATAGACATAGAAGCTGTCTCCGGCCTGTTCGATTCGTTGTTGCTCAACGGGCAGGTTGTCGAGAAAGCCTTTCGGTAGGTCGCCCTGTATCTCGAGAACCTCTTTTTCGCAATAGCCCTGAATCAGATCCGCCGGTTTGCCCTGGGCAAGCAACTTACCGTGGTCTATGATGACCAGTTGATCGCATAGCCGTTCGGCCTCTTCCATGTAATGGGTCGTCAGTAGGATTGTCTTGCCATTTCGTTTCATGCGGTGAACGAGTGACCAGATCATGTGGCGTGCCTGGGGGTCGAGTCCGGTAGTCGGTTCGTCGAATACAAGCAGATCCGGGTCATTGATCAAAGCACGAGCCAGTATCAGACGGCGTTTCATACCGCCCGAGAGTGTGGCAATCCTGTCATCGGCACGGTGGCTCAGTTCGACCAGCTCGAGGAGCCGGGGAATACGTTGTTCCAGTGCGCTAGAGGAGATTCGGAAGTACAAACCGTAAATGCGCAGGTTCTCGGCGACCGTAAAGTCTGGGTCAAGGTTGTCCGCCTGAGGCACGATACCAGTACGAAGGCGAATTTCGCGCCGACTACCGTCGACGTCTTTCCCGAAAAGCTGCAACTGGCCGCTGGTACGTGGAGACTGGCCAAGCAGCATTCTCAGCGTCGTTGTTTTGCCGGCGCCATTGGGACCAAGAAGCCCGAAGCAGGCTCCAGAGGGAATATCAAGATCCAACCCAGCGACTGCCTCAATGTCACCGAAGACTTTGCGCAGGCCACGGCAACTGATCAGGGTGCCGCCTGGTGGTGCCGGGTGATTGTGCTGCGTGTCCAATGTCCGGTTTCAGGATAGGAAGGTTCTACTGTACCAATCGGGCAGATCCGCGATCGATGGTAGTTCCCATTCACAGCCAGCAGGCAGCGGACCCTCAGAGCCGTTACCGGTCCGAACGAGCAAAGACCTGAGCCCGGAGGCGATTGCCCCCGCGATATCGGTCGGTAGGCTGTCTCCAATCATGATGGTAGAGGACCTGGAGTAACCGGTACGAGCGAGAGCGGTGTCGAAGAAATTCGGTTCAGGTTTGCCAATAAGCGTCACCGGGCGAGTAATGGATGACTGCAGGGCAGCGACAATCGGACCCAGTCCGATTCGTATAATCCCCCCATCTGGCCAGGTTGGGTCTTTGTGCATGGCAATGGGTTCGGCTCCGTTGTCGACCAGTCGCCGTGCAATATCGATCTCGCCAAAATTGGCCCACTTGGCCTGACCGATCACCACGACATCCACGGGCATTTCTTCGCGGGTGACAGTATGCCCGTGATCAACAAACAACTGGTCCAGACTGGTATCACCAATCAGGAAACAGTGTGCCCGGCCATAGTGTGCCGAAACGTACTCAGCAGTGGCTTGCGACACAGCGAAGATCTCAGCGGTTGATACCGTGTAGCCCATTGCCACAAGTTTCTGCCCAATATCTGCCGAAGACATCCGCGTGGTGTTGGTTACCAGCAGGAACCCGCTATTGTGCGCACGGAGGCACGCCAGCGCTTCCGGTCCCCCTTCAATGAGGTTCGGCCCGTCATAAAGTACGCCGTCGATATCGATAAAAAATGTGGGCTGGGACACAATCAAGGTGTTAGCATGTTGCCGGCGCGATAGTGTAACCGGGAGGGGAAACTCGAGTTAACCTTGTGTGTCCGATCGATGATCATTTGCGAGCTCTTCTTTTAGACCTACTCATCTTTGGCTTGGACTGTGGGCAAAGAGGGCCGAAGCGGGGACCAGGATGGATCTTCAGACTGAACCACTGAAGCGGGCCTTTCTCGGCTGGCAATGTCGTCTGCGACAGATCGCCGTGCGAGAGGAAGACGGGCGCCCGACACCCGGAATGAGGCCACAGGTCTCGTTTCAGGATGGAGGGCGATTCTCCAATTCGATCACTGTCCTGATTGTGCATCTGGATGCGTCTGCCGACGCCAGCCAGTTCCGCTACCTCGTGCTCAAGAGTCACGATCCGGCTGAACGTTTTACCAATGGTCTCCGCTTCTTATCCGCGACTCACTATCACCAGCCACAAGAGTTCTCTGATGAGATGACTGCGTTGTTTCAGGAGCGAGGATTGCGGGCTCGGGCACTGCTGGCCCGGCGGGCCTGTGTGCTGAGATTCGAGCAGTTCAGCGCGTCGTACACTCTGCCGTGCACGGTAAGACAGTTATCCGAAGACGAGCCCGCATTCCAGGCGACCTACTGGCACAATCGCCTGTTTAATTCGGATATGCCCGGTGAGATTTTGATACTCGGTTTTCTACCCGACTGGGGTCGAGCCAGGTCTTCAGCGGCCTGAGCATCCCTTATTGTCGTGAAAGGAGTCAGCTAGGTGTTGCTGACACCCATAAGATCGGTCCTCGCTTTCTCCAGGTGCTGGTGGATCGTATCAACGGCAGTGTCAAGGTTCCGGCTGGCGATCGCGTTGTAGAGTTGTCGGTGCTGGGCGTTGTACTTGGCGATACGTTCAGAAGTCAGTATCGTATCCTTCATTGAAGCCCACTGTGAGTGAGTACGTGTTTCATTAATCAGTTGATAGAGCCAGACCATCAGCCGGTTGCGTGTGCATTCTGCCAGTGACAGGTGAAACTCGCTGTCAGCGAGCGTGAAACTTTCTGGATCGCTCTGTGATGATTCTACTCGCGTGAGTGCTTTGTGAAGTCGTTCGATGTCAATTGCCGTGGCGTGGGCAATTGCCAGCTTGACCATCTGAGGTTCGATGCCAGAACGCACCTCGATCAGTTCAACTGGGCTGGTGACGTCGGCGATAGCGGTCTGTGCGGGGAATTCTCTATAAGTAACAAAAGTACCGCTGCCAATCTCTCTAGTGACCATCCCGAGTTCTTCAAGTCGCCGTAGTGCTTCCCGAATTGTTCCCCTGGAGACGTTAAACGTTTCAGCAAGATGCCGTTCCGCGGGTAGGCGGTCACTGAATCCATAAACACCTTCAAGAATTGAGCGTCGTAACTGCGCTGCGATACCCGCGGAACCGCCAACATCGCCCGCATCAGGGATACGTGTGACTGTTTGAGCGGAGTGGCTGGGTTGTGTAGCAGTTGGATTAGCCATGACTTGGTTTAAAAGGTATTAAGTTGGTATAAATCGGTATGAGCTTATCCAGTATTGGCCTAAATTTCAAGAAATTGGAGGTCATGATAACGTGGTTGACACTGGCTTATTCCACAAGTTAATGTTTGATGATTCGAGTCTACACTGCACTCGTTAAAGGTCTTATATTGGTATAACTACAGAATACACCAGTCCAGCTGGACACTACAAACCAGTCCAACTGGACGCTAATCGGAGAGAAAAATGACCGACCTAGAAGCCCATGTAGCACAGCCAGGACGTGACGATCTAGTCAAGCAGGTCAACGAAAAAATTAAGGAAACCGGTGTCGGCTATATTTATTACCAGTTTATTTCGGTCACTGGACGCATCGTCGGCAAAGGTATTCCGTCCGCGCATTGGGAGCGCCTCGCCGAAAAAGGTTTCCAGCTGGTTTATGGGTCAACCGCAAATCTATTTGTTGACCGCCATGGTAACTATATTGGTTATGGCCCTGAATCCTCTGAGCTTGTTGGTATTCCGGACCCCGAAACTTTCTGTCAATTGCCCTGGGACAAACGGGTCGGCCGTGTATTTTGTACACTGTTTCGCAATCGCGAGGAGCGCGAGAATCCGGGTGGTGCATTAACTTCTGATTGCCGTGGTAATTTACGCCGTATTCACAATGCATTCCAGGATAAGCATGGACTGGATATGCGCTGTGGCACTGAGCCTGAGATGATGTGGTTGAAGCGCGGTGATGATGGTAAGCCGAACGGTGGTGTGACCAAACCCAATTGCTATCATATCGACCAGTTCGAAGAACTTCGCCCCACTTTTATGAAGGTTATAGAGTACTCACAACAAATGGGTCTCGATATTATCCAGGGCGATCACGAAGATGCGCCCGGACAACTCGAGCTAAATACCCAGTTCGATGATGTGCTGCGTAATGCGGATCGGCTGACCACTTACCGTCAGATCTGCGCGCAGGTTGCTCGCGAGGATAACTTGATCGCCTGTTTCATGTCGAAACCATTCATGGGTGTATCGGCCTCGGGCTGTCACCATAATATGTCGCTATGGCGCGGCGGTGAAGATGTGGTCAATACGCTCGGGCTTGATTCCTTACCCGGTATGGAAGGGGCTTTTAGCTATCGGGTCGGCGGTGAGAATACCTTCATGCCCGATCCATCGATTGACGAGCGTGCCCCCGGCCCGATTGGTTTGCAGTCTATCGGCGGTGTTATCAAACATCTCGGTGCACTGACTTCGATCGGTTCTTCGACGGTTAATTCCTACCGCCGTCTCTGGGATACAGGTTTCTGGGCGCCAATCTTTGCTGACTGGGGTTATCAGAACCGTACCTGTGCATTGCGTGTCTCTGCACCAGGCCGATTCGAGTACCGTTCGGTTGATTCGATGGTGAATCCGTACCTGATGGGTTCCGCGCTGCTGAAAGCTTTCGACGACGGTATCGACAACGACCTGGATCCCGGTGAAGCCGAAGAACGCAATATCTATCAGGCGATTGACGCGGGTAAAGAGGTCAAGAAATTGCCGATGTCGCTGGGGGAGGCCTTGGAAGAATTGGGCAATGACGAGGTCATTAAATCATCGATGCCTGGCGAAATGTACAAGGTATTCGAGCATTACAAACGCGACGAATGGGAGCGCTTTATGCATACCACGACCGAATGGGATATGGAGACCTATCTGGATTGTCTGCCCTGATGGGGGGCGCTTGGGTGGAGCGGGCTGTTAAGCGCCGCCCACGGCCCGCGGGAGAATCTACTTTTTCATTAATTCAAGCAATGGAGGACACGGCGCTATGTGCGGAATAGCCGGGTTAATACACCGAGGGAAGAGTAGCGATGTCGGCAGTGAGCTCACAGCCATGCTGCAGTCTCTCAAGCATCGTGGCCCGGATTCAACGGGCTTTGCGCTATATGGTGAGCCCCGTGCGGGCGAATATGTTTTGCGGTTCAAGGTTGCCGAGCAAGAAGACATGCGTCACGGCTTCCAGATCCACGATCAGGTCAAGGAGCGCAGGGCCGAGGTAGACCGCCGCCTGGATGAGATGGGGGCGCGCAAGGTACGTGAAGACGATGCTACCGAGTATGCCTACCGTTATTTGATCTCCTTTGACGGCGACATGAAAAAGCTGGCGGATTATGTTGAGGATGTGGAGGGCGCAGAAATTCTGTCCATAGGTAATGCGTTGGAGCTGGTTAAAGACCTCGGTGATGCAACTGCCGTGTCGGATCAGTATGGTCTGAATACATTCCAGGGCACCCATGCGATTGGACACACTCGTATGGCAACCGAGTCTGATGTTGATATTCGATCAGCGCACCCCTACTGGGCGTATCCGTTTAATGACATCGCGGTGGTTCACAACGGGCAGTTAACGAATTACTGGGGTTTCCGGCGTCAACTGGAGGGCCGCGGCCATCGTTTTATGTCCAATTGCGACTCCGAGCTGATCGCTGTTTACATCGCTGATCGCATGAATGTCGGCGATGATCTTGAAGTTGCCATGAATCGCTCGGTGGACGAACTTGACGGCGTATTTACTTATGTTGTCGCGACTGCCGACAAACTGGGCATGGCAAAAGACGTGATGGCAGCCAAGCCAATGGTGCTCTACGAAAGCGACGATTTCGTTGCCTTGGCCTCGGAGGAGGTCGCAATCCGCAGCGTCTTTCCGCACGAAATTGATACTTATGATCCTTACGAAGGAGAGGTAATGGTATGGCAGAGCTAGACCGCACCCACGAATCCCATGAATTGGGGATGCACACAGAGGAGTTAACCGGGCGTACCCAGCAGACATTCTTTTCCGCTGAAGAGTCGCATAACCTGGTTTATCCCTGGGCGTCTGAAGTGGACTTTTCAAAGACCGCTGAAATTGACGCCGCACCGCTCGATCAGCGACAGGTTAATCAGGAGATTCGTCGTCTGATGTCGGAAGGCTACGGCACGATCACGGTGATTAACCCGGGGGCGAAGCATTCCTTGGGGGTCGGCATCCTCAGCCGGCTGAATCTGCACTTTGAAGGCAGCCTGGGGTATTTTGGCTGCGGGTTGCTTGATGGCCCCAATGTGACGGTGAGTGGTCGGGTGGGCTGGTCCTGTGCTGAGAATATGATGGCCGGCCAGATTGTGATTGAGAAAAATGCCGGGTCGACATTTGGCGCTGCCATTCGCGGCGGCGACCTGATCTGTAAGGGAGATGTCGGCAGCCGCACGGGCATTGACCAGAAAGGCGGAACCATCATTGTGGGTGGCCGTACCGGGGCGTTTTCCGGTTTTATGATGCAGCGCGGTCGTATGGTTGTGCTGGGCGACGCGGGCAAGAACCTTGGAGATTCCATGTATGACGGCACTATCTATGTCGGTGGAAAGATTGCTGATCTTGGTGTTGACGCGGTTGAAGGTGAGATGACAGACCTCGATTGCCACTGGATTTCGCGCAAACTGGGCCAGTACGGCCTGGAGGCGGCGAATGGCGTGGCAAACATGACCAAGATTGTTTCGGGAAAACAATTATGGAACTACGACAACCTTGAGCCGACTGAGAAGAAATTGGTTCTATAAATTGCAGCACGAGGAAAGATTATGACAGCCAGGAGAAATAAGGATCTCATCGGTCACAGTTTCATGTTTCCGCCTGAGGTTATGGATGATATCCACATCAAAGCGGAGCTTGGTCGTTACCGGATGCGGGGATTCTCGCTTTTCAAGAAAATCCCCAGCTGGGATGACTTGACCTTTTTGCCTGGCACTCTGACCCGTTTCGTCATCGAGGGCTACCGGGAAAAATGCCTGACTAAGACCGTTATTGGGCCTCGTGCCAAGCGGCCGTTGGAATTGGATATTCCCATCTACATTACCGGTATGAGTTTTGGCGCTTTGTCCTACGAGGCAAAAACTGCACTGGCCCGCGGCGCCACCATGGCCGGTACCGCGACTTGTTCGGGGGAGGGCGGTATGATCCCTGATGAACGGCGCTATTCCGAGAAATGGTTCTACCAGTGCATCCAGTCCCGCTACGGGTTTAATCCACACCACCTTCGTTTGGCCGATGGATGCGAATTTTTTATTGGCCAGGGTTGTAAAGTCGGTTTGGGCGGCCATCTGATGGGGCAAAAAGTCACTGATCAAGTGGCAGAGATGCGCTCGCTCCCCGCCGGAATAGATCAACGCTCGCCAGCCCGTCATCCAGACTGGCTGGGTCCGGACGATCTGTCGCTAAAGATTCAGGAAATTCGAGAAGCCACCAACTGGGAGATTCCCATCCAGCTGAAGCTGGGCGCCGCCCGGGTTTACGACGATGTGCGAATGGCAGCTAAGACTGATCCGGACTCTATCTATATCGATGGCATGGAAGGGGGAACCGGCGCAGGACCACATCTGGCGACAGAAGAAACTGGCGTGCCAGGAATTGCTGCGATTCGCCAGGCTCGACGGGCTCTTGACGATGTTGGAAAATCCGACGATATCTCGCTGGTCTACGCTGGCGGGATTCGCAATGGTGGGGACGTGGCAAAGGCTTTAGCTTTAGGCGCCGATGCAATCGCGATCGGACACTCAGCCATGATGGCGCTGAACTGCAACAAAGATATCCCTGAAGCGGACTATGAAAAAGAAATGGGTGTAGAGGCAGGTTATTGCTACCACTGCCACACCGGCCGTTGCCCGGTGGGTGTTGCGACGCAGGATCCCGAGCTGCGCAAGCGCTTGAATCCCGATGATGCCGCCGAGCGGGTGTATAACTTTCTGCACACACTGGCTATTGAGTGTCAGATGCTGGCACGAGCCTGCGGCAAGACCAATGTGCATTCATTGGAGCCCGAGGACCTGGCCGCACTCACGATGGAGGCTTCGGCCCTGGCACAGGTGCCGCTGGCAGGCTCACAGCACACCGTCGGTCGCCCCGACATGACCCGATTCTGAGGAGAGCGTAATGGCATACGAAAAGGATATTGATCATTTTATCAAGGGCGATGGCCTTGATTCCGAGCGCGAGCAGACCATAGGGCAGCACATCGGGTATCGCTACGATGTGAATCTGGTTCCGGATTACGACAGGTTGACGCCGTTTTTGAAATCCTATATCGAGATTATGGGATGGAAAGATCTCAACTGGCTGGAAGACATACATATGGGTTACGAAGAAAGTCGCCCGGCAGTGTTCGACCGCAATATTAACGGTTGGGTGACTGTGCCTTCTGATATGGAACTCCCGGACAACCAGCAGGATCGGGATATGATTGCCCGGGAACTTCTGATCAAGTTTCAGATGTCCTCGCGTCATCCGATGGTCGATCTGAGAAAGGCTTACGCTAAGTTCTAGTAGCCCAATACGCTTGTGCGCCAGCGTCAATTCGGCGCCACGGGCTTGATAATGTCCTGATTACGGGTGGGTGGCTATGATGCAATAAGAGCCACCGTTCTGACACTCTGGTCATTTGGCTTAGGCTGATCGATAAGTGGCGCGTAGAGTGAAGCATTCTCAGGGCGTGCAAATATTATTTGCCCTCCCTTAGCTGCCTGGGCTATTACGCCGCTTTCGTTGGGAACTGGTCCAGCATCTCGTTCAGTTACGCCGGTGATGTTGCTATACGAATCTTCTAACCTTTAACCTCTGGCAGAGACAGCGACCTCAACCGATGACAATTGATTATCGTGATATCGATGGAAAGGCCGTGGCGGCGGCTATACTGACAGAAGTTGCCGCAGGAGTTCAGGATTTGGGAGCCGCAAGCTGGCAGCCACGCCTGATATCTATCCGCATCGGTGATGACCCGGCGGTGAATCTATACATCCGCAACCAGCAACGAAGCGCTCACAAGGTTGGGATCGAGTTTGAGCAGAAACACTTTTCAGCAGATGCCTCAGCAGGCGAAGTGCATGCGGCCATTTTGAATTTGAATGCTGATCCACAGGTGACCGGGGTCATCCTGCAGCGCCCGATTCCCGAAGGGTTGCCGATCCAACAGCTTCAATCGGCCATTCACCCGTTGAAGGATGTTGAGGGCATGCATCCGGCCTCTATTGGTAACATTGTGTACCGAAATCTCGAACTGGGCCCATGTACCGCGATGGCGGCAGTGGAGTTGCTTCGACAGACAGGAGTATCGCTGGAGGGTTTGGAGGCGACCGTTATCGGACACTCGGAGATTGTCGGCAAACCTATTGCCTTTTTATTGATGGCCGAAGGGGCAACCGTAACTGTGTGCCATCACCTGACTCGCGAGGTGGCAGTCCACACCCGGCGGGCCGATGCAGTATTTGTTGCAGTTGGAAAACCCGGGCTGGTGAAAGGTGAAATGCTCAAGCCCGGCGCTGTCGTTGTGGATATCGGTATTAACCAGATTGAAGATGCCGATGGCAATACCCAGGTTGTTGGTGACTGTGACTACCATGCTTGCCGCCAGGTGGCAGGCTGGATTACGCCCGTACCGGGTGGTGTTGGACCGGTCACCGTAGCTGTTCTGATGCGTAATACATTGATCGCTGCTCGGCGATTGCAAAGCTCGTATACCGAGCGTTTAAGTAACCATCTTTGACTTAACCTTTAAAAGGAAATCCCATGGCCAGCGTTCCCAGTGATATTGATATCGCCCGCGAGGCGAAAACCCGTC
>PVBE012786056.1_pt1 | contig 35732 bp, 26 predicted proteins | sample 1631181 | NCBI WGS metagenome assembly PVBE01 (sample SAMN08397723, study PRJNA350692) | Marine metagenome, whole genome shotgun sequencing project. | isolation source: water | place: Pacific Ocean | collected 2012-04
CGGCTACGGCGACTCAGAGTACTTCGGATTGAAGATCAAACAGGCGTTCCCAGGGAAGAAAACAACCAACTTTATTGGATGAGAACCATAAAAGAAGCTCCCAACGAGTGTGGGGAGCTTCAATTAGTGGGCCCTGCAGGACTCGAACCTGCGACCAAGGAATTATGAGTTCCCTGCTCTGACCAACTGAGCTAAGGGCCCGTGTCGGCGTTGTTTCAAACGACGAGCGGACAGGTTATTGTAAATCTCGTTCCGAGTCAAGCCCCAAGTGGTGCTGGAAGGGGAGATCAGGGCAAGTTATGATATGCGTTGTGACGCATTATCGCCGGATTCAACGGCCTGGAGAGCGAGATAGCATTATGATGAAGTATCTTTCTGCGAGTGTGGTCTGGGTGTTTCTGGCGTGTGCCGCCTGGGCCGGTCGGCCGGCCCCGGTCGGATACTGGTCATTCGACTCCGGTGACTGGGCTGTCAGCGGGTCGGATGCGAAACTGCCCGTCGGCTCCGGACACGCCGCGTCGCTCAGTCTATGGTTCAATCCCGCCGGGGCCAGCGATCAGCAGGTGCTGTTCTGCTACGGAACCACACGGCAAGGCCAGGCTCGCGGGCTGTGGTTCCCAAAAGGCGATACGCTCTCGTTTTTCCACTGGGGAGGTCCGGACCTGGCGGTGAAGGTCGGTCCTGTAAAACCGGGCAAATGGCATCACGCTGTCGGCGTATACGACGCTCGGGGCGAGATGAAGCTCTATTTCAACGGGCGTCTCGTCGGCGTCAGCAAAGCCAAGCCCGACACGCGACACGGCGGGCGTTACTACATCGGACGCAGCCTCGACGGGAGCAAGCAGTTTCGCGGTAAGATCGACGATATCGCGGTATTCGCCGCCGCTCTGGACGAAAAAGATGTCGCATCGCTATATAACAAGGGTTCAGGCAGGGCTGCTGGGGTCGCGGGGAAGATTGCCACGCCATCGGCCAAAGGCAAAAGCTCGCTTGCTCCGGGGCACATCGGCGCCCATAGTTTGAAGCTGCCCGCTGTCAGGCCCCCGATCTCCAGGAAGGATATCGCCAGCCTCGGGTGCAAGGAGATCATTTTCGCCGTGCGCCAGTCCGACCGCGACGGACACTGGTATGCGAATTTCGGTTACAACGTGGTCAATCCCAAGGGGCGGTTGTATTACCACGACGGCGGGCGCCTGTGTCGGCTGAACTTGTCGACGGGTAAAGTCACCACGCTGCTGAACGATCCCAAAGGCGGGGTGCGCGATCCGCAGATGCACTACGACGGCAAGAAGATACTGTTCTCCTACCGCAAGGGTGGCCAGCCGTATTACCGGTTGTACGAGATCAATATCGACGGGACGGGCCTCAAGCAGATCACTACCGGACCGTTCGACGACTTCGAGCCGGCGTATCTGCCCGATGGCGGAATCGTCTTCTGCTCGAGTCGCTGCAATCGCTGGGTTCCGTGCTACGTCACGCAGGTCGCGGTGCTGTACCGTTGCGATGGCGGCGGGAAGAATATTCGCCAGCTCTCGCCGAACACCGAACAGGAGAACACGCCGTGGGTGCTCCCGGACGGTCGGATACTCTACCAGCGTTGGGAGTATGTCGACAGATCGCAGATCGGGTATCACCATCTCTGGACGATGAACCCCGACGGGACCGGGCAGATGGTCTACTTCGGGAACATGCACGCCAACACCGTGATGATCGACGCCAAACCGATACCCGGCGGGTCGAAGATCGTCGCGTCATTTTCCCCCGGCCACGGGCGGAACGAGCATTCGGGGTACGTCACTGTCGTCGACCCCAGAAAGGGGCCTGACGCAAAGGAAATGGCCCGATCGATCAGCGGCCGCAAGCAGTATCGCGATCCGTATCCGCTGAGCGAGGATCAGTTTCTTGTCGCGGCCGGGGACAGCGTGCAGTTGCTGGGCTCTGACGGGCGGACCACTACGCTGTTCAAGATGCCCGCTGACTGGCGCGTCGGGCGAATGGGCGTTCACGAGCCGCGACCCATGCGGGCTCGCAAACGCGAGCGGATTATCCCACAGCGGGTGGACCTGGCCAAGAAGACCGGTCTGGTCATGCTCCAGGACGTGAATATCGGGCGCAACATGAAAGGCGTTAAACCCGGCGAGATCACCGATCTGCTGGTGCTGGAGATACTGTCCAAACCGTACAATATGTTCAGCGGCATGGAGCCCCTGACTTACGGCGGATCGTTCCTGCTGGAGCGGATCGTCGGGACGGTTCCCGTCGAGCCCGACGGGTCGGCGTACATGGAGCTGCCGGCGATGCGCCCGCTGTTCTTCGTGGCGCTGGACAAGAACGGCATGGCCGTCAAACGCATGCAGAGCTTCATGACGCTCCAGCCCGGCGAGAAGCTCAGTTGCATCGGATGTCACGAAGAACGCGGCCGGCCACCTTCGACCGGCAAGATCCCCAACGCGCGACGCCGGCCGCCAAGCCGGATAAAGACGCTGGCCGGCGTGCCCGACGTGTTCGACTTCCCGCGCGACATCCAGCCGATTCTCGACAAGCACTGCGTCGCATGCCACGACTACGACAAGACCGCCAAAGGCGGACCGCGGGCCGGCGGCGTGATACTCACAGGCGATCGCGGACCGATGTACTCGCACAGCTACTACATGCTTACCGTGCTGAAGGAGTTTTCTGATGGGCGGAACCTCCGCAAGAGCAACTACCCGCCGCGAACGCTCGGCTCGCCGGCCAGTGCGATCATGAAACGCCTCGACGGCGCCCATCACAAGGTCAAGCTCTCGGCACACGAGAAGCAGATGATCCGCCTCTGGATCGATACCGGTGCGGCGTACCCCGGAACGTACGCCGCGCTCGGAGCCGGCATGCTGGGGCACTATTCCGGTTCGACAGGCGGGCTCACTCGCCAGGATGCTAAATGGAAATCGACGATCGCCGCACGGGCGGTAGTCAGGAAACGATGCGCCTCGTGCCACAAGGGTCAGAGATCTTTGCCCGATTCGCCTTCGGACAACAAGCGCATGGTCGGCTGGACTGAGCGGCGTGAGTTGGTTCAGAAAGGCGACTTCCCGATACTGCGATATAACCGCCACATTTTGTACAACCTGTCGCGTCCGGAAAAGTCGTTGCTGCTTCTGGCGCCGCTTGCCAAAACCGCCGGCGGATACGGCGGGGGAAAGAAGACCTGCCCCGAACTGTTCAAATCAACCGCCGACCCGGACTACAAAACGCTCCTGGCCGCGATCAAAGACGCCAAGGCGTACATCGACAAGATCACACGATTCGACAAGCCCGGCTTCCGGCCGCGACCGGAGTATATCCGCGAAATGAAGCGTTACGGACTGCTCGACAAGGCGTTCGATCTGTCGAAAGATCCGATCGACGTATACAAAATGGACCGCAAATACTGGGATTCGCTTAACTACCGACCAATGATTAAATAAGGCAGGGAGATACGATAATTATGCGTGAGACAATTCTGGGTCGAAGAGATTTTATGTCGGCTATCGGTATAGGCGCCGCGGCGATCGCTGGAGCGAGATTCGCCGGCGCCGCGCCGAAAGGCAAATCCAAGCCGAACATCATTTTGATAATGACTGACGACATGGGTTTCTCGGATCTCGGCTGCTACGGTAGCGAGATCAGCACGCCGAATCTCGATGCGCTGGCGTCCGGCGGTTTGAAGTTCACGCAGTTCTACAATACCGGTCGATGCTGCCCGACCCGGGCGAGCCTGCTGACTGGCCTCTATCCGCACCAGGCCGGCGTCGGACACATGAACCGCGATCGCGGCCCGCAGCATCCCGGCTATCGCGGAAGACTTACCAAGCGATGCGTGACGATCGCCGAGGTGCTGAACCCCGCTGGATATTTCACGTTCACCACCGGCAAGTGGCACGTCGGGGCGAAGGAGAAATCGCACTGGCCGATCGGTCGCGGATTCAAGCGTTCCTATAGTTGCCCCCAGGGGGCGGGGTTCTATTTCTCGATGAAGACCGCCCAAATGTTCCGCCAGATCGTCCGCGGCGACAAGGTGATCTACGACAAGAAGAATGACATGCCCGACGGCTGGTACTCCACTGACGCCTGGACCGACGAGGGCTTGAAGTTCGCGGCCGAAGCGGCGGGGCAAGGCAAACCGTTTTTCTGGTACCTGGCCCACAACGCTCCGCACTGGCCCCTACAGGCAAAGCCGCAGGATATCGCAAAGTATCGCGGCAAATACAAGATCGGCTGGGACGAGATACGCAAACGCCGCTACGCAAAACTCATCAAGCTCGGCATGATCGACAAGAGTTGGCCCCTGTCGCCGCGTGGAAAAGGCGTTCCGGCCTGGGACACGCTGAGCGAAAAGCAGAAGGACAATCAGGACCTTCGCATGGCGACATACGCGGCCATGATCGACAGCGTCGACCAGAACGTCGGCAAGATCGTAAAGAAGCTCAAGGAACTGGGCCAGTACGAAAACACGCTGATAATGTTCCTGCAGGACAACGGCGGATGCGCCGAGGGCGGGAATCTCGGCAGCAACGCCGGAAAGGGCGTCTGCGGGACGGCGGGGTCGTTCTCGAAGTACGGAGCCTGCTGGGCCAACGCGTCGAACACTCCGTTCAGACGCTACAAGCACTGGGTCCACGAAGGCGGCGCCGGCACGCCGCTGGTGGCGCATTGGCCGGAGGGAATCGCGGCCGGGCTTCGCGGCAAGCTGATAACCGAGCCGAGCCACCTGGTCGACCTGATGGCCACTTGCGTTGATATCTCCGGCGCCGAATACCCCAAGACGTTCAAGGGCGCCAAGATCATCCCGGCCCAGGGCAAGAGTTTGCGCCCGCTGCTGGCCGGTGAAAAATTTGATCGCGGCGGGGCGATCTACTTCGAGCACGAGGGCAATCGCGCCGTGCGTCTGGGCAAGTGGAAGATCGTCTCGATCCATCGCGGCAAGTGGGAGTTGTACGACATGTCCGCCGACCGCACGGAGTTAAACGACCTGTCGGCAAAGATGCCCGACAAACTCGGCGAGATGATCGCCCTGTACGACGCCTGGTCCAAACGAGCTTTAGTCGAGCCATGGGGCGCCAAACGCAGGAAGACCAGGAAGTAGCCTTCGTGCGAAGGCGAAAGTCGTTGACAACCTGCCGAGACGGGCAGATACTGCCTTCCTGCGCCCAGACGGGCTGGGATGCTACGATCGAGTGCATTGGCGCTCGGTCCAAATGGAATTGAAGTTCAGAAAAGGAGAACCTCATGACTCGTACTATTCTTTCGCTGGCCGTGCTGTTGAGCGTGGTCTTTGTGATGTCAACTCCGGCGATCGCCGCCGACAAGGACATCGTCATCGCCGACTTCGAAGGCAAGGCGTATCCCGAAGGCTGGAAAGCCGAAGGCAAGGCGTTCGGCAAGGGACCGGCCAAGGGCGGCCTGGGCGGACAGATGCACGTTTCAGGCTTTGAAGGCAAGGGGCTGGTCAACTCGTTCCTCGGCGGCGACAAGCCCACTGGCAAGCTGACCTCCAGCGAATTCACCATCGAGCGGGACTACATCAAGTTCCTCATCGGCGGCGGCGCTCACAAGGGCAAGACCTGCATGAACCTGCTGATCGACGGCAAGGTAGTACTCAGCGCCACAGGCGGAAACAACGCCCCCGGCGGAAACGAATTCCTCAACTGGGAGAACTGGGACGTCAAGAAGTACAAAGGCAAGAAGGCTACGGTGCAGATCGTAGACGACGCCTCGGCCGGATGGGGACACGTCAACGTTGACCAGATCGTCCAGTCCAACACGCAGGCCAAGAAGAAGAAGGCCCCGGCGCCGACTAGGCGCCGCGGAGCCCCGCCGGTTCCGGCCAACACCGTGGAGATCAAGGTCACCGGCAAGTACATCATCTTCCCGGTAGCCAACAAGGGCGGAAGACGCGGCAGAATGAAGATCATGGTCGGCGATCAACTCGTACACCATCTCAACTGTGACTTCCCCGTGAACAAAGACAGTGTCTCCTGGTGGTCCTATCTCGATATGGAAGAGTACAAGGGCAAGACAGCCACTGTGACGGCCAATGCGACTCCCGAAATCTGCAAGACGTTTGAATCGAGTGACAAGATTCGCAACCTTATGCCGCTGTACGACGAAGCTCTGCGTCCGCAGTTCCACATCTCGCAGAAGCGAGGGTGGAACAATGACCCCAACGGAATGTTCTACCACGAAGGCAAGTACTACTTCTTCTGGCAGTGCAATCCCGGCGGACGCGGTTGGGCCAATATGTACTGGGGATACGCAACGAGCACCGACATGATCCACTGGACCGAGCACGATCGGGCGCTGCGAAGCTATGGCGGCAAGGTCAAGAATCGTCACCCGAAGATGGCCGACGGGAGATGTTTCTCAGGAAGCGGAAACGTCGACAAGAACAACAGCGGCGGGTGGCAGAAAGGCGACGCCAAGACGCTTGTCCTGGCATTCACCGACAACATCGGTCGCGGCGAATCGATCGCCTATTCGACCGACACCGGCAAGACCTGGAAGTACTACGAAAACAACCCGATTATCAAGCACTCCGGACGCGACCCGAAGCTCATGTGGTACGAACCGGGCAAGCACTGGGTTATCGCGGTGTTCGACCAGAACAAAGAACACGGTAAGAATATCGCGCTTTACACCAGCAAGGACCTCAAGACGTGGACGCTTACGGGCAACATTCCAGGTTACTACGAATGCGCCGAGATCTTCGAACTGCCCGTAGACGGCGACAAGACCAAGACCAAGTGGGTTATCTTCGCCGCCGACGCGAGATACGCACTTGGGACGTTTGACGGCAAGAAGTTTGTCCCGGAGCATGAAGGCAAGCATCGCGTACACTACGGCTCCTACTACGCCTCGCAGTGCTTCAGCAACTCACCAGATGGGCGCGTGGTCCAGGTCGGCTGGGCCCGGATCAACATTCCCGACATGCCGTTTAACCAGACGTTCACCGTGCCGACGAACCTGACGCTGCACACGACGAAGAAAGGCGTGAGGATGTTCGCCACGCCGATCAAGGAGTTGGAAAAGCTCCGCATTCCCGGCGCCAAGGGCGCCGAGAACAAGAAACTCGCCGATGGCGAGAGTGTTACCCTCGACGCCAAGGGCAAGCAGCTTTATGACATCGTCGTGACAGTCAAGAAGGGAACGGCCAAGAAGGCGGTCCTGAAATACGGAGCCGGCGTGACGACGTATGATTTCGCAGCCCAGAAGGTTGACGAGATGCCCGTCGAGGCCAAAGACGGAACGATCACGTTCCGCGTACTGGTCGATCGGCCGATAGTTGAAGTCATCGCAGCCGGCGGCGCCGGATTCAAGACCTCAGGGCGCCGGGACCCAGGCAAGCCCCTCGGAACGATCTCGCTGACTGCAGAAGGCGGTGAGATGACAGTCGTATCGTTCAAAGCCCACGAGATGAAATCGACCTGGAAGAAGCAGTAAGCACTTTCAGGCGACGAGTTGATCATGCTGCGGGCCTTCGCGATCGAAGGCCCGCAGCTTTTTATATCGCTAGAGCTCTTTGACGAATATGTTTCGGTATTCGATCGGACACGGGTTCATCTTTCCGAGATTGTCGCCGTCTACGACGATGTGCTTCTGGAGCCTGATCGGAGCCGGTTCCATGTTGATCATCCAGTCGTGATACTTGAACTTGTCCAGCAGCGTCTCGCCGTCGAATACCGTGGTTATTGTCCGACCCTTCATCGAGATCTTAACCGTGTGCCACACGCCGACTTTCGGGTCAATGTGCCTTACGTGTGGTTTCTCTTTTTCCTTCAGGCCGTGTTTTTTCGCCGTCGGTTTAGGCAGGAAATAGTAACTTTCCAGATGGCCCATTCCGCCTTTTGATCTCAGGTTGAACTGCTCCTGGGTTCCGAAGCCCGGGATTTCCGGGATGAGCCTGCGGAAGTTTATTCCGCTGTCGGAGATCGTCGGCATGCGGAACTCGAGCATCAGCACAAAATCGCGATAGTGCTTCTTCGTCTGCAGGCCGGCGCCCCATTTCTTCAGCAGACCCGGGGATTTGAGTACGCCGTCTTCAATCGACCAGAACTCCCTGACTTTCGGGTGTGCGTTCCAGTTGGTGAAGTCCTTGCCGTTGAACAGGGCGGTGAAACCTTTCGGCGGAACGTTCAGCTTGCCGGGTTTGGCGGCGGTTTTAGTATCCTTGATTTCTTTGATGAAAATGTTGCGGAACTCGATCGGACACGGGTTCTTCTTCGGCGGATTGCCCCACTCAAGAAAGCGATGTTTCTGGAGGCTGATCGGCGCCGGTTCGGTCGCCAGGAGACCCTTGGGATACTCGAACTTGTCGATTATTGTCTGGCCGTCGAGTTCGGCGCTTAGCGTTCTGCCGGTCAGCGTCATCTTGATCGTGTGCCAGTCGCCGATCTTCGGGTCGGTCCGTTTGATATTCGGCATGTCTGTCTTCTTGATGCCGAGCTGCTTCTTCATTTCCTTTGACATCAGATTCAGGCTGTCGAGTTGGCCCATGCGTTTCCCGGTCCCGAGGTTCAACTGAGCGGTCCGCCCGAAGTTCTTGAGTTTCGGAATGAGTCTTCGGAAATTGATCCCGCTGTCGGACCACGTGGGCATTCGGTAATCAAACAGCAGTACGAAATCCTTGTACTCGGCCTGCGTGGTCAGGTCGGCTCCCCATTGTTCCAGCAGCCCGGGCGACTTCAGCACGCCGTTTTCAATCGACCACATGTTTTTGACTTTCGAATTCACCCGCCAGCCGGTGAAGTTCTTCCCGTTGAACAGGGGGGTGAAGCCCTCGGGCGCGGCGTTTGACTTCTTGGCCAGCCCCGGTTTCCAGTCTCGCACGCGGACGTTGCGAATCGCTATCGGGCCGTAATCGCCCTGGATAATGATCGGGCCCTGGGGAGACTGTTTGCGATCCCAGTTAGGACCGCAGGCGTATGGGACCTCCACGTTTTCCTGAATAACTATTCCGTTGTGCGTGACCTTGACGAATTTCGCGTTGGCGATCTTCTTGCCGCTCTTATCGAACCGTGCGGCCTGGAAGATAATGTCGTAGCTTTGCCACTTGCCCGGCGCCTTGGCGGCGTTGACTCGGGGCGGCGAGCCCTTGTCGATATGGTGGTATTTGGGTTTCATCGCGGCGCGTGGATAGATCCCGCCGCAGTGTCCGCCGGTAGGCTCTTTAACGTGGGCGCTGTCGAGGATCTGGATCTCATAATTTCCGTGAAAGATGATCCCGGAGTTCGAGCCTTTGGCCACCATGAACTCGACGTGAAGCTCCACGTCGCGGAAATCGCCTCGCTTTGTGCACAGGCTCGTTGTCTTTCCGATTTCCCCGTTGATCATCACGCCGGAGCCGTCCTTACCGACAAACCGCCTCGGGTTCTTCGGGTCCAGCACCGCGTCGCCAGCGGAGTACCAATCTTTTGTCGGCTGGCGCCAAGCGCCGAAACTGTCGTTTGGCGAGACGAGCTTTGTCCAGCCGTCTTCAGCGACTGCCGCGGACCAACCAGCCGGCGCCGCCAGCATCGCAGCCGACAAGAACATGAATGAAATCGCCCGTATTCTGTAGTTAGTCTTGTTGGAATTAAGCATCGATTACCTTTCGGGTTTGGGTTGCTTCGGTGCGATGGGTGCTCGAAAATGTTCTGCGGTGACCTTCGGCAGCCATTTCTTGAGGTTCGCTTTGGCTTCGGCGTATTTCGGATCATCGGCCAGATTCTTCCATCCGTAGGGGTCGGCGATATTATCATACAACTCCTCGCCGCCGTCCCGGTAATGAATGTAGTGGTATCGCTGGCTGTGAATCGCATGGTTCGCGCCGTACCAAAAGGGGCAATGGCTTATGAGAGCCGGATAGGGCCAGTCCTTTCCCGGGTTTCGCACCAGCGGAGCGAGACTTCGACCGTCAAGCCCGTCGCGATCCGGCAGGCCGCACAGTTCGACGAGGGTCGGATATATATCGATCAGGCTGACCGGCCGCCTGCAGCGTGTCTGACGTTTTGAACCGCCGGGTACGTAAATGATCAAAGGCGTTCGACTCGTTTCGGCCCATAGAGCGGACTTGGAGAAGTGGTTTTTCTCTCCGATGTGGTAGCCGTGATCGCCCCATAGAACGACAATCGTGTTGTCCCGATACTCGCTGTTGTCCAGTGCGTCCAGGACATGTCCGACGCATGCGTCGGCGAAGGAGCATGCGGCGAGATAACCCTGGACAGCTTTCTTCCACTGGCCGTGCTTCTTGATTGTATTGAAGGAGTCCCCGGCCATTCTGCGTCCCATAGTCGGGACATCGTCCAGGTCATCGGCTTTGTGGACCGGTAGTTGGACCTTGTCCAGCGGGTGCATGTCGAAATACTTTTTGGGCGCATACCAGCTCAAGTGCGGGCGATATATCCCGCAGCCCAGAAAGAACGGTTTGTCGTGTTTCCGTTGCAGGAATTTCGCGGCCAGATTTGCGGTCTTCCAATCGTTTGTCTCTTTGTCGGTCTGTTTGATCGGCGCCCAATCGACCAGCCGCTGCACTATCGGGTTGGGGAACTTCATACCGTGCAGATAGCGTTTCTTCGCCAGCGGTTTCGGCGTCCCGGCATTCGTGGAGTATTGCTTGTCCCAGGAGATCGGGTCTGAGTATTTTCCGTGGGCCTGGTGGAAAATCTTACCTCCTGTCTGCGCCGCGTAACCGTGCTTTCGAAAGTACTGCGGTATCGTTTCGGCGTCCTTGAATTTGGGATGGTCCCGGAACCATGTTCTGTTACCGTAAATACCGGTGGTTGTCGGATGCAGGCCGGTCATGACCGACGTGCGGGAGGGATTGCACAGGGGCGCGGCGCAATACGCCTGTTCGAAAAGAACTCCCTTTCCGGCAAGTTTGTCGATGTTGGGTGTCTTGGCTTGAGGGTGTCCGGCCAGGCAGCCGACCCAGTCGTTCAAATCGTCAACGGCCAGGAACAAGACATTGTATTTCGTCTGCTTGCTCGCCTTGGATGCTACGCTCGCAAAGCCGGCCCGGGTCAGCGAAGCGGCGGCGGCGCCTGCTGCAATCAGCTTCAGGAACCCGCGACGATCTGTTTTTGTTGTATGCTTCATTATTTCGGGATCATTCCTGAATCACTTAGCCATGCGACAAAACTCTTCGTCCAGAGCGCCTTGGACTTACCCGGCCCGGCGCCCATGCCGAATCCGTGCGATCCCTTGCTGAAGATGTGGAGTTCGGCGTTGACTCCGGCCTTGAGGAGCTTTGCGTAGAAATCAATGCACTTTTCAGCCGGCGTCAGGCGGTCGACGCGGGCGTTAACGATGAACATTGGGCATATCCCGTGAGGGGCTTTGCCTTTAGCGACGCGATCGGCGAGGGTCTTGTCGGCGTCTTTGGGTATGCCCGGATAGAACAGTCCGGCGAAGTTCGGTCTGCCGCTGACTTGATACCCACGTTCGGGATCGTCGTGCAGAGCGGTGTTCAGGGCAAGATGACCACCGGCGGAGAATCCGCAGATGCCGATTTTGTTGACGTTCAAATCCAGTTTCTTTGCCTGGGTGCGAAGGATTCGGATCGCTTGCCTGGCGTCGGTCCGAACGGCGAGCTGGTAGTTGTCCCAGGCGTTGGGCTTGCTCAGATCGGCCGGGCGGGTGCGGTACTTCAGAACGAGCGAAGTTACGCCATACTTCTTCAACCAGATCGCCAGATCGTGCCCCTCGCGATCGATCCAGATATCGCGGAATCCGCCGCCGGGGCAGATCACCAGCCCGACGCCATTGGGCTTGGCGGGGCGATGGATGACGTATGTGGGCTTGGATACCGAACTGAATGCGCGATTCAATCCCGTCGGCGACCCGGGCGACTTGTAGGTTCGGACCTTCTCTTTGACATCGGTCTTGTGCGGCGGCTTATCCCAAAGCGGCGTTTCCGCCGGCGGATTGGCGCTCAGCAGTGGTGAAGCCAGCGCCAACGTGACGACGAGCAAGCTCAGCACGCATCGCCGGGTGCTCCGGCTCGCATTCGTGCGGTTTGTTCGATGGGTTCTCATCACTTTTCGCCCCTCGCCACATATTCCATGATCCTGACGAATGACTTGCCCCTGTTGGGCATCTTGGGATGGACCCGCCGTTTGTCGGCCCAGAGTTGGGCGATTCTGGCCTTCTGGGCGCCGCTCAGTCCGACTAGTCGTCGATCGACGTAATCCTGGTGCTTCTTGGCGTTGTACGTTTTGGGAAGATCGTTCTCATCGATCCGGGTCAGCAGTTTCTCAAGCTTCGAGACAGGCGGCGCGGGTTTTTGGATCTCCGTCGGGCGGTCCGGCTTCTCTGACGGCGTTTCTTTCAGTATCTTGGGTTTGTCCAGTTCCCACCCTTTACGATAACTGCCTTGGATGAACTTATCGGCCTCGGGAGCGTTGACGGCTTTCATTTGAATCGGATCCCACTTGAGCTTCTTGCCTGTGCGATAGGCCACATTCCCCAGCGCCAACGTCTCGCACAACGGTCCGGAGTAGCTGAAGGGCATTTCGGCCAGCGATTGTTTGTTGTTTCTGACAGCCTGTATCCACTGTCGATACTCACCGCCCGGAGATCGCGGCAGGGTGCGACGCGGGGGCTTGTACTTGGCGAACTTGGCTTTCGGGTATAACTCCATCGGGCCGGCGGGTCCTCTTTCGATCTGCATGGTCAGCCTGCCCTCACTACCGACAAAGTGCATGGCGACAGGCCAGTCGTGAGGCAGATCCAAACCCCTCAATTCATCGAAACGCTTATTACCGTGGGCCCATTTCAGTGTCACCGGAGGCTTTTTTCCTCGCGCCGGAAACGTCCATGTAGCTTTCTGCCAGGGGGGTACGCGTTCGGCCCCGGCCCGGCCGGGACCTTCGCCCTCGGCTGTCAACGGGTACTTTAGATCCAACGCCCAGAACACCAGATCGACGGCATGGGGGCCGATGTCGCCAATTCGCCCGTTGCCGAAAGCCCACCAACTGCGCCAGTTCGAGGGATGGTAGAGACCGCGTCCGGTGCCCGGATAGGGGTGCGGCTGCCGCGGTCCCAGCCATAGATCCCAATCCAGGTGATCCGGGACGGGCTTTTTCTCCCTTAACTGCCTGTCGGCGTGTTTGGGGTTATAGTCCCTGACGGCTCTCGGCGGCCAGGTTTTGGGTCCCTGGTATTTATCCCATTCATTGTCACACCAGACAAACGCGTCTTTGACCTCCCCAATATCACCGGCCTGGATGATTTCGACGGCCTGGTGGAATATCTCGCTGGTGTGATTCCCGATTCCCATCTGGGTGATCACCCCGTATTGCTCGGCCAGTTGCGTCGCCAGGCGTATCTCGTGGATGTTGTGTCCGAGCAGCTTGGAGCAGTAGACGTGCTTGCCCATCTTCATGGCCATCGCGGCCGCCGAGATGTGTATGTGTTCGGGTGTCGTGATCACGACCGCATCGATGTTCTTCTGCTCTTTGGCGAGCATGACTCGGAGATCTTTGTACTTCGGAAGCTTGGGGAACTGTTTGTAGAGGCCCGTGATTCTGCGACTGCCATACTCCTTTGTTTCTGTGTGGTTGGCGGACCAGGAATCCACATCACAAAGGGCGACGACGTTTATCCCCCCGGCCCTGAGCATTTGGGTGACGACAAAGGCGCCGTGCCCTCCGGAACCCACAACGGCGATATTGACCAGATCGCTTGGGGCGTCCTTGCCGAGAACGTGTGCCGGAACAAATGTAATCGCAGCGGCGCCTGCGGCAGCGCCGACAAACTCGCGTCGCGTTAGTCCTGATTTGCAGTTCATTTGTTTTCTCTCTTGGCGGTCTTGGGTTGGTTTTGTTGCGTTTCCTTGTCGATCACGTACTCCATGATCTTCACAAAGGATAAGCCCCGGTTGGCCATTTTAGGGCTGATTCGCTGCTTTATCACCCACAGCCGCCCGATCCTATCCTGTTGCCGGGCAGTCACTCCGGCCAGTCGTCTATCGACGTAGTCCTGGTGTTTTTCGTGGTCATACCCCTTGGGCAGGTCGTTGGTTTCGATTCGGGAAAGCAGTTTTGCATCATGCGAGTTCAGGAGCCCGCCGCCAGCGACTGATTTTCTGCGGGGTAGTTCTTTGATGAAGATATTGCGAAATTCGATGGGGCATTTCTTGTACAATTTGCCCGCTATCGTTTGGGGGATATGCTTCTGTAGCCTGATAACCGACGGCTCGGTGCTGATCGTTCCTTCGGGGTATTCGAATCGATCGTGCATGATGTGCCCGTCAAGTTCGGCCGACAGGGTTCTGCCGATCAGCGTCAGCTTAACCGAATGCCAAACCCCGACCTGCGGATCAGTATATCTGACAGGCGGGTTTTTCAGGGCATAGTAGGGCGGCTGGCAGTAGAAGAAAGGCGTGTAGGCCGACTTGCGGAATGAGAGCTGAACATCCTTTGGAAGATGGTCCAGGCTGTCCAGATTTCCCGTACCGTAAACGCTCATGAGATTAAACTGCTCCATGCCTCCCATTATCCCAGGGATCCCGCGGAACCAGATACCGCTGTCGGAAATCGAAGGGAACTTGAAATCGACCAGTAACACAAAGTCCCCGTACTTCTTCTGGGTTACAAGTCCGGCGCCCCATTCCTTGATCTCGTTGTGCGACTTCAGCACGCCGCGATCGATGGTCCAGGCGTCCTTGACCTTTGGCGTCATTCGCCAGCCGGTGAAGTCCTTTCCGTTAAACAGTGCAGCGTACCCTCGGGGCGGTGCGTTCAGCTTCGCAGGCTTGATCGTTTTTGGAAACCCCGAAGGCTTGATCTCTTTGATGAAGACATTGCGGAACTCTATGGGGCAGTCGCTCTTCTGGCCGCGGATTTCGGCGGGGGTATGCTTCTGAAGCCGGATAACGCTGGGCTCCATGCTCAAGATCCCTTCAGGATACTCATACTTGTCAATAATGACCTCGCCGTCATACTCCGCAGACAAAGTCTTACCGACAAGCCTCAACTTCACTGTATGCCAAACCCCCACTTCAGGATCAATATGCTTTACCTTGGGATGTTCGGTCAGCTTGTCCGGCGGCTGAAAACGAAAACTCTCTAATGTTCCCGTCCCTCCGCGCGACCTGAGGTTAAACTGTTCCCATCGGTCTCGGTCAAAGATCCCTATCCCCGGCATGAGTCCCCATATGTAGATTCCGCTGTCGGAAATCGACGGGATTCGGTAATCAACCATCAGCACGTAGTCCCGGTACTTTTTCACGGTTCGCAGGTCCGCGCCCCAATCTTTGATAACCTTGTGCGATTTCATCGCCCCATCCTCAATGGACCAGGCGTCTCTGACCATGGGCGATAACCGCCATCCGTTGAAGTTCTTTCCGTTAAACAGCGCGGTGAAACCTTCCGGCGGAACGTTCTGTTCGGGAGGTTTGATTTCTTTGATAAAAATATTGCGAAACTCAACGGGCATATTGCGCGTTTTTCCGTTCGCCTTCTTTATCGGATGCTTCTGCAACCCGATAAGATCGGGCGTCAGGCTCAGCAATCCCTTGGGATATACAAAGCGATCCAGGATAACCTTGCGGTCATACTCGGCGGTTACTGTCTTCCCGATTACCGTTAGTTTGATCGAATGCCACCTACCGACTTGCGGTATGACAGGTTTGACGGCGGGGCGCTGGGTTTCTGTCAGGCTGATTCCCTTCGGGAGACAATGGAAGCTCAGCAGATTCGCCATCCATCCTCCGCTGCCGGCATTGAGGTTGAATTGCTCTCGCTGGCCGGCGGGGCTCATGTCCGGGCGAAGGCTTCGGAAGTAGATACCGCTGTCGGACGGTTCGGACATGCGGTAATCCAGCATCAGCACGAAATCACGATACTTCTTTTTGGTGAACAGATCCGAGTGTCCCTGACCGTCACCCTTCAACACGCCGTTGGCGATCGACCATACTTGTTTGCCCTGGGCATTGAGGCTCCACCCGCTAAAGTCCCTCCCGTTGAACAGAGCAGTGAAACCTTTCGGAGGGACATTCAGCTTTTGCTCACCGGCGCCCGGCGCCGGGCGGGGCGACATACCAACAATCGCAGCCGACATTAACAACGCTGACATCATGTGTCTCTTGTTGAGGTTCATATCATATCACCGTCTAGAGTTCCCAGCCTTTGCGATTTTCGCGGGCGATGTACTGATCGGCCTGGGGGCAGTTTGTGGCTTTGAGGTTCACCGCGTCCCACTCGAGTTTCTTACCTGCTCGACATGCAACCGCTCCGAGCAGAATGGTCTCGGTCAGCGGTCCGGCGTAGGCGAAGTCGGTTCCGGTCGAGCTCCCGGTCTTGCAGGCTTTGATCCACTCGGCGTGGTGGGACATTACGTTGGTTAATCGCGGGCGTTTGACCCCTTTGAAATCCTTCTCCGGGAAGAGTTTGAAGCGCCTGTAGTCGGCGATCATCATTCCTTTGGAGCCTACGAAAATAGTGGCCTCGGGCCAGTCGGGCATGTTGTGTTTCTTTTGCAGCGGGGGACGCTGATCGCCGTCGTACCACGTCAGTTCAACCGGCGGGAGTTTGCCCCGCTTGGGGAAAGTCCACTTGCTGATCAGCCATTTCGGGGCCGATTCGGTGTAGATCGGGGTGGACCGCCTGGACTCGACGGTCAGCGGGTATTTCAGGTTAAGTGCGCTGAACGGCAGGTCGATCATGTGGCAGCCCATGTCGCCGATACGACCGTTGCCGAAATCCCACCATCCCCGCCAACTCAGCGGGAGGTAGCAGCGGTGGTAGGGGCGATACGGCGCCGGGCCCAGCCACAGGTCCCACTTCAGCGTCTTGGGGATCGGGGGCGTTTCCTTGGGGCGGTTCTTGCTCGGCCAGGATTCGTCGCACCAGCAGTGGGCTTCCTTCACTTCGCCGATAATACCGGACTTGATCATCTTGACGACGCTGCGGTAGTTGTGTCCCGAGTGGGCGCCGTTGCCCATCTGGGTGGCCAGTCCGTAGCGTTTGGCGACTTTCGTAGCCTCGCGGACTTCGCCGATATTGTGCCCCAGCGGTTTTTCGCAGTAGACGTGTATGCCCCTTTTCAGGGCCATCACGCTGGCGGGGATGTGAACGTGATCGGTCGTGGAGATGACAACCGCATCGACGTTTTTACGTTCCTTGTCCAGCAGCCTGCGGAAGTCGTAGTACTTCTTGACCTTCGGGAATTCTTTGTAGGTCGGGGCGGCTCGCTTGTCGTCCACATCGCAGAAAGCGACGATGTTCTCGCCTTTGACGTTCATAATGTTAGCGTAGCCTCGACCGCCCACGCCGATGCAGGCGATGTTAAGCTTGTCGCTGGGCGCCTGTTTGCCCGGAGCTGCAAATACGCTTGACGGTACGATCGTAAGCGAAGCCGCCGCGGCTGCTGCGCTGACAAACTGGCGCCTGGTGATTCTTGCAGTAAGCGATTGACCGCTTGCCTTGTCGTTTTGCATATTCAGATTCCTTTGCCGTCGTCCGGCGGGATCAATTCGACTTTGGTCAGTTCCAGTCCCGCCTGTTTGTCCAGGGTGTGGCACCAGAAGGTTCCGATATCCAGACCGAAAGGATTGCCGGCCATCCGGCTCTTTATTTTGCGGAGTGATGGGTCGAGCAGAAAGTTCCGAAACTCCAGAACGACCTCAAAGTCCCGTCCGTTTTGAAATTCGCTCGCCGGTAGAGTGGTCTGGAATCGCCCGGCGAACTGACCGCCTGAGCCCCTGACCGACACGCCGAAGTACACTTTGTGGGCCGAGGCGACCCGGCCGCTCACGCGGACACGGGAACCTGGCTGAACTATGACCGGCGGCTTGTCGCCACGGGACAGCCCGAGCCCTACTGTGTAGATCGTAGGGCCTTGGGGCGCGGTGTATGGGATCGCCCTGAGTCTAGCGAGCCGCGTGTCGGTCTTCGGAGACCACTTCCCCTGTGTGGCGCGGGGCCCGAGGTGCAGTTGACTACTCCAGCGGGTCACCGAATCGGGGACGGGCACGGGGGAAAGCTCGCGATCGGCGGCGGCGATAACACGATGCTTTGCCGGAACGTCGACCGTGCTGCCGTCGCTGAGGCGCTTGATGCGCACTGTCCCTTCGCTGACGTTCAGGGTTGTCGCCAGCAGTTCGGCGTCAACTTCAAACTGCGTGCCCAGCACTTCGAGCATCGCCGAGCGAGTGTGGATAAGCATCGGCTTACCCGCCGGTTGGGGCTTGACGTCGCCCGAGACGCCGCCTTCCTTGAGATGCAGTTTCTTCTGTCCGTGATCCGAGAAGGTGAGCATAGCGTTGCCGGAGATCGTCACTGTCGATCCGTCGTTGAACTGCAGTTCAAACCACGAACCGGGCTCCATCCCCTCGATGGTTCCTCCCGACAACTCGGTCCCCACGCTCAGGTTGTGGAAAACCCGTCCGCCGTCGCCTGTCCATTGCAAAGCCCCGCTCAGGCCCGTGATCTTCGCGATCGCCGGTTCGGCGCTGCGACGCGTCAGAAGGAAGCCAGCGACTAAGGCGATCAAGACCGCCGCTGCAATACCCGAAAACGCCAACCAGCGCGGAAGTCGGCCGCGCGTCCTCGAAGAATCTTGGTGCGCTTCGCATGCAATTTCGGCATCGATCGACGATTCAGGCAGATCGCCGGCCGCCAGAGTCGCGTGAATGCGGGCCATCTTGAGGTACAACATTCGCGTGTCGGGGTCAGATTCGATCTGCGCCGAAAGTTCGGCGACTTCCTCCGGCGTCGCGATTCCGTCGAGATGGCGGGCGATCGTGGATTGCCAATCGTGTGTGTTCATGTTGCCGATCTCCTCATTTTCGATTCGATGCACCGGTGCAGTGCGCCCCGAATTCGTTGGAGCATTTTGTAAACGGCGTCCACCGACCGCCCGCTTTGCTGCGACAGTTCGCCGACGGAGTGTTCCTTGTGATAGTAACCATAGAGCAAGTCTCGATGAGGTTCGGCAAGGGCGTCAAAACAGTGTTTCAGGAAGCCTTCACGCTCATCGAGTTCGGCGGCGTATTGCTGCTGGTCTTGAAGCACCAGTTCCGCCGCCCGCGCCGTCAACTGGGATCGCCGTGCGGATTTACGCAGAAAACGACGCACTTCCATCCGCACGAAGCCCAATGCCCAGGCGGCGAATGGACGCTCCGGGTCGTACTCGGGAAAACGTCGCCACAACGCCACAGAACATTCCTGAAGAATATCACGTGCATCGGCGCGATTCGGCACGGCCACCAGCGCACACCGCAGGAGTTCGGGCTCGTGTTGAATCAGCAGCCGGGTGAAGCGTTCATGATCGTCTTTCACTTCCATATAATCATTCCGCCGTTGACCCAAAATTGGACATTCTTTTCGGATTCTTTTTGGATTCTCTTTGGATTCTCTTTGGATAATGCCATACTGCACCGACAGGACAGGGCCTGCACGTCAAACATGTTCTATCTTACTGTGTTCTCTCTTTCCTGATTATTACAGATCGACTTTGAATTGCGAGACGCTATTATACTTTGCCATTTTTCCCGGCGACAACAGTATACAGCATCGGAGCCCGCTCAAGGTCGATTCGCCGCGTTGGAAGATTGCCTGCGCAATGCAATAGAAATGCGTGTGTGTTGGTCCACTGAGCCCCCGATTATGCCCCGGCATGCTGCTGCTAGGCGGCGGGTTTCTTTGCGGGCGGCTTCTTGGCGACGGGAGGCGCGGGTTTCTTCGCCACGGGCTTTTTGACGACAGGAGGCGCCGGTGGCTTGGCGGGTGCTGTGTTCTTCGTGGCGTCTCTGGTGTAGTGGAGAGCCGGCGGCGCCGATGGGGCGCCTTTCTTGATCAGTCGCGGGGTCACGAAGAAGTACAGATCGTTGACCTGTTTCTGGGATCGCTGGTTCTTGAACAGCCACTCGATCAGCGCGATGTCGCCGAGGCCGGGGATTTTGCTTTCGCGGCTGACCTTGCGGATCATCTTCATGCCGCCGATGACCAGGGTGTTTTTGTCCTTGATCGTTACGTGGGTTATCGCTTCGCGAGAATCAATAATTGGATTTATCAGCGTTTGATTAGGTACGAATGCCGACTCCATCGCCGGCAGGGGCGAAAAGCCGGAGATCGCCGACAGGCTTGTCACTACGTGCAGTTTGATCGAATCGTTTCCCGTGGCCCGAGGCGTTACGTGCAACTGAACACCGATCGGCTTGTACACCAGTTTCCTGGTCACCACGGTGTCGTTCTGATGTATTTCGGCGGTCTGTATGGGCATTTCCTGCCCGGCCTGCATGTAGGCTGTCTGTCCGGAATCCACGGTCATTCGAGGCGCGGCGACGACTTTGACCATTCCCGTGCTGGCCAGGGCCTGGAAGGTCACGTCCAGCGTGACTCCGGCGTTCTGGAAGGCCCGCATGAGCTTCATCGCTCCGCCTGGATCCGGGAGGTTTCCGACAACCGGATCGGTGACCGCATCGACGAAGTTCTTGGCGCTGAAGGCGGATGCGACTGCCTGGGTGTTGTCCGAGCCGATATGATTGAGGACCGTCTTGGCGCCGTACTGGAAATCGAAGTCGTGGCTGACCTCGAAAATCCTGGCCGATATTTCCACTTGCCTCGGAGCGGTGTCGGCGTCGGATATGATCGCCAGCACGTCGTTCATGATAGTCGGATCGCAAGTGACTGCTATGGCGTTGCGGCTGACCAGCGGTGTGATGACAGCCTTGCCCGCGAGGTCCTTGCTTAGCAGGGCGGTGATCGGTTTGAGATCGCCAGCCAGCGTCGTAACGCTGCGTTCCTTGGTCTGAGCGTTCTGCTGGCTCTTGACCTTGGGGCCGCCGATATGTTTGAAGACGTAGATGAATCGGACCTTCCCGTTCAGCAGCCTGGTCACGGGTATCATCTGTCCCGGCGTCGGAGCCGGCGAGAGGTTCGTGCTGGCCGCGGTCCGGGGCGCCTGCTTGCGTTCGGCCCGCTGGTTCTGCATTTCTGCGATTCGCTCCCAGAGCGGTTTTGGGGCGATCTTCTCAAGCACGCGCCAGTCGGCCCGAGACATCTCTTTGAAGCTGCCCTTGAAGGCGGCTGCTTCGGAAGGAGAAGCGTCGGCCAGTATGACCGGTCTGTCAGGCGAGTGGGACCATCCGGCAAGCTTGACGTATTGCTGCATACCTTCGGCGCAGCCCGAGGCGAGCATAGCCAGAATGTACAAGACCGTCGCTGATGTTATTTCTGCAAAACGTTTCATTGGGCTGTTGGTTGGCTGTTGCTCTCACTGTCGAGAGCAATTCGGCGTGTTGTTCCTGTGGCGCATATCCCTATTGCCCAGGCGGCGTCCAAAACAATCTTCCGCAAACAGCGGGGTCTGAAAGCTTCAAGGCTCCAGACGATTTACATAAACAATATCGGCCCGAACGATCAAATAAGCTGAGTTTCATTGCAGCGTTCGGATCGTCGCCGGCTCTCTTATCCCGCCCGAACGGGATAATCCCTTGTGTCAGAGCCGTGCGGCGTCGTTTGTTTTATGCAAATATCCCTTTCGTTTGCACCCGTAATAAAGTAGGTCTCTGACTGGAAATCATACGGCGGGGTTGGCTTCTGGTCAATGTAAAAATACGCCCGCCAAACCGCCGGGCGAGAATCCGAGGCGATAATCAGGTCCCCTGCGGAGCCGAATTCCTAGCTGCAGGCGAGGGCTGATATTACCCCATTGTTCTACTCTGGATTTGTCAGGAGATTTTGGCTAAAATGCGCCTATGATGGGGAGATCAGGCATAATCCCTCCTGGCTTATAGGGATTGATTCGGACGATAACTTATGCATAAAGATAGATTGCCTCTACGTTTCGATCGCAACGAGTTTGCAGGCGCGTTCGGCGACGTGGGCACCGATATTCCGCTTATACTGCTGCTGATTCCCGCATGCAATCTGGATGCTCGCAGTGTGCTGATGATGTTCGGCGCATGCCAGATTTTCTCGGCGTTTGCGTATCGGCTTCCGATTCCCGTCCAGCCGATGAAGGCGATGGCCACCATAGCTATCGCCGCCGTTGGCACAGAGTCGGCGATTAACGGTCAAACTCTCGCCGCTGCGGCGCTTCTGGCGGGCGCGGCGATGATGTTGCTAAGTTTTACCGGAGGGATCAGCCTGATCGGGCGAGCGGTTCCCAAGGTCGTAATCCGCGGTCTCCAGTTCGGTTTGGGTATCAAACTGGCGATGGCGGCGATGCGTAATTATCTGCCCAAGGGCGGGGCGCCGGGTTACGTCCTGGCGGCGATTGGCTGCGTGCTTGTTCTGGTGCTGCGGAAGAACAGGAAGTTCCCTGCGGCGATTGCAGTTCTCACGCTTGGTGTGGGATACGTAGTATTCATGGTCTTGTTCAGTCCGGATCAAGTCGCGTCGATCATAGAAACGCGGGGCAACGGCAGTTCAGTGGGCATGGAGTTCCTCAACGGCCCGTATGTTTCTCCCGGTCTGCCGAAATTCATGCCGCCGAACTTCAGCCTGTTCCTGAACATTGCGGTGCTCCAACTGGTCGTAACGCAATTGCCCCTGTCGCTGGGCAACGCGGTGCTGGCGACCAGTCAGACAGTAAAAGATCTGTTCCACGGACGCGAAGTCAAGCCCCGCAAGCTCGGGATAACCTACGGGATCCTCAACCTGATCTCACCGCTTTTCGGCGGGATACCGGGTTGTCACGGATCCGGCGGGCTGGTCGGACATTACATGTTCGGCGGCCGCACCGGCGGGTCAGTGATCATATACGGAGCGTTCTTCCTTATCCTGGGCGGTCTGTTCGGCAACAGTTTCTACGGGTTCATAATGATATTCCCAGTCTCGCTGCTCGCGGTGCTGCTGGTGTTCGAGGGTATCGGGTTGATGCGTCTGTCGGCGGATTCGGCTGACGATCCGACAGCCTTTTTCATCGTGCTGCTGGTGGGTCTGGTGGGCGCCGGAGTTTACTTTGGCTTTTTTATTGGCCTGGTAGGCGGTACAATCCTGTACTACTGCCTGCGATGGGCGCAGGCTCCAGCCGCTCCGGCCGACAGCGAGCCCGATGAAAAGAAGTAAGACAAGGAACTGCTGCTATGCTTGCACTGCTATCTAATCCATGGTGGACGTTTATGCTCCTGGGCCTTGCAGCCGGCGTGCTTAGCGGCGCGCTGGGCGTGGGCAGCGGGATAGTGCTCGTGCCTATTCTGGCGGGAGTATTTATGCTGCCCCAGAAGTCGGCCCAGGGTACGGCGCTGGCGGTTATGGCGCCGATGGCGCTTATGGGCGCGATTCGGTACTGGCACAACCCGTCGATTGAGATTAACATAATGATGGTCGCCTTCATTGTGTTGGGGGCGTTGGGGGGCGTGCTGATCGGTACGACAATCTCTCAGCACGTACCTGGGCATTACCTCAGGAAGGTATTTGCCGTATTTATGGTCATCGTGGCTGTTCGCATGTTTATAATGCCGAAGCGAAAACCAGCGACGACCGAGCAAGCCGACAACAACCCCGCCGAAGTGATGAAAGCGAAAGGATCACCCGATGGCTGACGAATCTGTAAAGATATTCTCCGCGAGAGCATGCGCTGCGCCCCTTGAAGAGGCCGCCGCTCTGTTTACCGAAGCTACAGGTATAGAAGTCGAAATCAGCGTTTGCGCCAGGCACTGCGCCACGCAGAATGCCGAAGAGGCCGACGCCGAAGCCGGGACGCACGACTTTCTGGTCGAGATCGACGAATACGGGATCCATGACCTGGCGATCGGCGGAGCTGAGTACCTGTTGGACGACGGCGAGGTCAGGCAGATCATCAAGAAGGGCGTGCGTCGCCTGATCGCCTATCGCGAGTCGGCGATTGTAGTTCCCAAGGGCAATCCCGCCGGCATTACGTCACTGGCCGACCTGGCCGGCGACGGCGTGCGCGTCGGAATATCGGTAATCGATTGCCTCAAGGGTCTGTGGGAGGATGTCAGCGGGCAAGTCGGTCTGACCGGAGAAATCCGAGAGAACATCTCCTTCTACGCCAGCGGCTGCATCGCCATAGTTGAAGCCATCGCCGAAGGCATAGTCGACGCGGCCTTCGGCTGGACTACATTCGGACGCCTCGACGAACGCCTCGAAGTTATCCAGCTTCCCCGCGAGCAGCGCATTTATCGCGGCACCGGTGTAGGGATGCTGAAATTCTGCACGGAAACCGAGAGGCCCGAGCAGTTCATGAACTTCCTCGTAACGCCACCGGCACGGGCCTGCTACGAGAAGTTCGGATGGGTCCTGCCTGAAACGCTTCGAGGCTGATCGGCCCGGGCTGGTTTTGTGCTGGAAATGATTAGACGTTTGGTCCTCCATCAGTTTAAATGCGCCCTGAAGGTTTCTAACCGTTTGGCGTTCGATACGAAAGGATCAAAGATGACCTGCAACATTTCCAGCACCCCAACCAGACTGATTTCGAGATTCGCTATCCTGCTGGCTGTTGTCGCCCTGGCGGCTCCGGCTATGTCGAAGGAACCGTCCGACCCGACCCTCAAGGCCTCATGCCTGGTTGTCGGGGCCAAGCGGTTGGCGACATTCTCAGACGATCTTCCGCCTGCGGCGGCTTTCGGCATGAGCGAGATTACGGCTTACGAAGAGCATCCGCACTTTGCTTACATTGCCGGAAAGATCGCAAGCGGTCGGCGGCGCGTGGTTTTCTGCAAACCGTCAACGTTCATTATCGACGATCACGCGCGCCCTGGCGACACCTGGCGCTTGATCAGCCAGGGGCCGGCGAAGGTCTCCCAACGGAGCTTCTCTGTTCCGTCCGGGAAGATCATGCTTAACGGTGTGAGCCTACAGCAGTCAACAGGTTTAAAGGCGGCATCGAGCCCCAGCGGCGGCAAGCAGGCGCGCGTGGTCGAAGTCATCCACGTCGCCGCGCGGGTCAGCGGGCGGTTCCTGCACTTGATAAGCGTCGGAGCTGAAGCGCCCAAGGCGAAAGTCACGCCGAATCTCAAGGATGATTCAGTCGCGATTGAATTCGTATCCGGAGACCGCACTTTCAAGCTGCACCTGCCGGCGTCGAACGAGTCCGGCACTATCGGCGTCTCGCAGGCCGACGGCAAGAAGCTGCTGGCGCCGCGGTTGTTCCCGGCCGGAATCATGCCGCACGGCGAAAAGGGCGTCAAAATGATGGACGGATGGGATTCAACCTACCGCCGCACACGTATGCCCGGCTGGGACGTAGGGCGCCCGGCCGGTGAACTCAAACGCCTGATCGAAAGCGGGGCGGTCAAGCCCGGCCGAGCCCTCGTGATCGGATGTGGCACAGGCACAAACGCAGTTTACCTACCGCAAAAGGGTTTCAAGGTTGTTGGCGTGGAAGTGGCGCCGACGTCGCTTACGCTGGCCAAACAACGCGCCGATAAAGCCAAAGTCAAGGTCACCTGGCTCGTTGCCGACGCGCTGGCGATCCCCGACATCGGCCCGTTTGATTTGGTGTTCGATCGCGGGTGCTACCACCATGTCCAGAAATACAATGGCGAGGGGTTCGCCAAGTCGGTAAATCGTCTGACGCGCGAAAAATCACTGTTCCTGCTGCTGGCCGGCAACGCAAACGAGGCCCGCCATTACGGCCCGCCTCGCGTGAAACAGACCAAAATCATCGGCGATTTCTCGGCGTATTTCGCCATTCAGGATATGCACGAGATGCGTTTCGAAGGCCGCGACCCCAAACGCAAGAACGGCCCGCTGGCATGGTCCGTACTCCTGCGCCGCAGAGCCGATAAGAAACCGCTCACACGCGAGTAGGCCCGCGGCGTTCCTCGCCGGATCAGGGGCGCCCCGCCGGTCGCCCCTACATGATCTGAATTGAATTCACCAGTTGCGTAAGAGCAAGAGACAGCCCACGGATGGTTAATGGCCATCCGTGGGCTGTGTTTGTGTGCTGCGTATCGTCGATCGTCTATTCCTGTGATATTGTCAACGCCTGGCCGAGGTCGGCTTTGATGTCTGCTACGTCTTCGATGCCGATGCTCAGGCGGACGTATTCGGGTGTTACGCCGGTGGCCTGCTGCTCTTCTTCGGTCAACTGCTGGTGAGTGGTCGACGACGGGTGGATGATCAGTGTCTTGGCGTCGCCGATGTTGGCCAGGTGGCTCAGCAGTTTGACGCTGTTGATGAGCTTGATGCCCGCCTCGCGTCCGCCCTTGATGCCGAAGCCGATGATCGCGCCGCCCTTGCCGCCGAGGTACTTGTTGGCGGCCTCGTGGTGCGGATGACTGGCCAGGCCAGGGTAGTTAACCCACTCGACTGCGGGGTGGGCTTCCAGAAACTCGGCGATCGTCTGCGCGTTTTGGCAGTGGCGTTCCATGCGCAGGTGCAGCGTTTCGATGCCCTGGAGGAACAGGAAGGCTGCGAACGGACTCATGCAGCCGCCGGTGTCACGCAGGTGGTGCGTGCGGATGTGGAGGATGTAGGCTATGTTGCCGATGGGGCGGAGGGCCTCTTCGAACACCACGCCGTGATACGAATCCGATGGTGCGCAGAACTCGGGCCACTTCTCGGGATTATCGGCCCAGGGGAACGTTCCGCCGTCTACGATCGCGCCGCCGATGTGCAGACCGTGTCCGCCGATGAACTTGGTGCAGGAGTAGACCACGATATCGATGCCGTGCTCGATCGGACGCAGCAGGATCGGCGTTGTGACAGTGTTGTCGCAGATGACAGATACGCCGATATCGTGTGCGGCGTCGGCGATCGCGCGGAAGTCCGGCACGTCGTTCTTCGGATTGCCCAGGCTCTCCATATATACGCAACGGGTCTTTCCGTCGGCGAGTTCTGCGATCTGCTCGGGATGGTCCGGGTCGAAGAACTTGACTTCGATGCCGAGGTTCTTGAACGTCTGGGTGAATAGCGTCCAAGTCCCGCCGTAGAGGCTCGTCGAGGCGATGAAGTTTTGGCCGGCGTGGACTATAGTCAGCAGGGACGCTGTGATCGCGGCCTGTCCGCTGGCGAACGCCAGGCCCGCGGCTCCGCCGTCGAGAGCGGCAAGGCGTTTTTCCAGCACGTCGCACGTGGGGTTCATGAGCCGTGAGTAGATGTTCCCGAACTCTTTCAACGCGAACAGGTCCGCGGCGTGGTCTGTGTCGTTGAACACATAGCTGCTTGTAGCGTAAATGGGCACCGCCCGTGCGTTTGTTGTCGGGTCGGGCTCCTGTCCTGCGTGCAGCGCCAACGTTCCTAAGCTGTATCCGTCTGCATTGCTCATAGTGTGCTTCCTTAATCGGTAATTCCTGGTAATGTCTTAGTCGGTAATGTGATCGAAGAGGGGAGAGGTAAGGTAGCGTTCTCCGAAGTCGGGCAGGACCACGACGATGGTCTTGTTCGCGTTTTCCGGTCTGCCAGCGACCTCTTTTGCCGCCCGAAGCGCCGCGCCTGAAGAGATGCCGACGAATAACCCCTCCTGGATCGCAGCTCCTCTGGCCATCGCGATCGCTTGATGCTGATCGACGGTGATAACTTCGTCCACTATGTCCATGTCGAGGACCTCGGGAGTGAATCCGGCGCCGATTCCCTGGATAATGTGCGGTCCGGGAACCTGATCCTCGCCGCTTTTCTGCTGGGTGAGCACCGGGCTTTGAAGCGGTTCGACAGCGATTGCCTGCAGGTCTGGGTTACGCTGCTTCAGGCCCTTGGCAAGACCAGTGACGGTTCCGCCGGTTCCTACGCCGGCTACTACGATGTCGACGTGTCCGTCGGTATCGGCCCATATCTCCTCCGCCGTCGTCGTGCGGTGAATCTCCGGATTGGCCGGATTGGTGAACTGTTGGGGTATGAAACTGTTGGGATACTTGCCGAGCAGTTCTTCGGCCTTGGCGATAGCACCGGACATCCCGCCTCTGGCCGGCGTGAGAACTAACTCGGCTCCGAGAGCCTTGAGCACTTTCCTTCGCTCTATGCTCATCGATTTGGGCATAGTCAACACGCACTTGTATCCGCGCGCCGCACAAACAAACGCCAGGGCGATCCCTGTGTTCCCGCTGGTCGGTTCGATAATTGTCGCGCCGGGCGATATCTTGCCGTCACGCTCGGCCGCGTCAATCATCGCCACGCCAATGCGATCCTTAACCGACGCCATCGGGTTGAAACTTTCAAGTTTGGCCAACACCGTAGCGTCAGAATCGATCGTGCGGTTTATTCTTACCAGGGGGGTATTGCCAACTGTCTGGGTGATATCGTCATATACTCTGGCCATAGCGGGCTCCTTACGGGAAAAAACAAACTCTTGTCTATATCGGACAACCTCTGTAATTTCTACGAGTTATGTCGGCGAGATTGTCATTGATCCAATAAATAATACGCTGAATATCGAGGAATAGCTTGATCACTTCGGATTCTAGGGCTAAAATCATATGAAATCAATAGGGTTAATAGGAAAATTCGATTGTGAGTGTATCTCAAAAATGTCAATATGCATTGCGGGCTTTGTTTGAACTGGCCAAACGTGACACGGTTCAGCCCACCGCGATGGCGCAAATAGCTGAGGCGCAAGCAATTCCGCCTAAGTTCCTTGAGTTGATACTCTCGGAATTGCGTCAGGGCGGTTTTGTTGAGTCTCATCGAGGTCGGGGCGGAGGATATATTCTCAGGGCCAAAGCTGATGAGTTGACAGTTGGTACGATAATCCGTTTTGTTGACGGGCCGGTGGCGCCTGTGAAATGTGTTGCGGGCAGTGGAGCCTCCGACACGACGTGCACCCTTTATGGTAATTGCGCCTTTGTCGACATGTGGTCTCGTGCGCGGGATGCGGTCGCTTCGGTGTACGACAACACAACATTCCAGGACCTCCTGGAAAAAGAACGCCTCGGCGCCGAGGCGAAAGCCAATACGTACTGTATATGAATATCCGAGCGGGCGTATGGTTGTTTGCGGTAAACACAACAGGAAGAGAATATGAGACCTGAGACATTGGCTGTTCATGGCGGTTTTTCCGGCGATCCGACCAGCGGCGCCACAGCCGTGCCGATCTGCCAGAGCGTTTCGTACGCCTACAAGACAGCCCAGCATCTTGCCGACGTGTTCGCCGGTCGCGCGCCGGGATACATCTACACTCGTATCGCCAATCCGACCACCACCGCCCTGGAGGCCAGGCTCACCTGCCTCGAAGACGGTGTTGGCGCGATCGCCACATCCAGCGGAATGGCCGCCATCGCCTCGGTGGTAACCGGGCTGGTCCAGGCTGGCGACAGGATTCTCGCCGCGGCGGGGATTTTCGGCGGGACCGTGTCGCTGTTTGAGAACACCCTGAGCAGATTTGGTGTGGAAACCGTCATGATCGACGCCACAGACACCGATGCCTTCGCCGCGGCGATCAACGATAAAACAAGGCTGATTTTCATCGAGACGATTGGGAATCCGCGAATGGACGTTCCGGATATTCCCGCTCTGGCTCAAGTCGCCAGAGACGCTGGAATTCCGCTGGTCGTAGATAGTACCGTCACCACGCCGCACTTGATCAGGCCCGGCGATCATGGGGCTGATGTTGTTGTCCATTCGACTTCCAAGTTCATCAACGGGCACGGTACGGCTATCGGGGGGGCGATCGTCGACACCGGAAACTACGATTGGCGCAACGGAGCTTTCGAGGACATAAGGGAATTGTCGAAGCGGGTGGGTAATCTCTCGTTCCTGGCCCAGCAGCGCAATCTGATTTACCGCGACCTGGGCGGGTGCCCGGCGCCGATGAATTCGTTCCTGATGCTCCAGGGCCTCGAGACGCTGCCCGGAAGGATGGACAGGCATTGCGACAATGCATTGAAGCTTGCTCGTTTCCTGGCCCAGCATCCGGACGTCAGCTGGGTAAACTATCCTGGCCTGGACGACAATGAGTTCAACCCCAGAGTCGGCGAACTGTTCGGTGGGCGGGGCGGCGGATTGCTCACGATGGGCATGGGCGATAAATCCGCGGCGTACAAGTTTATCGACTCGCTGAAACTCGCGACGAATCTTGCGAATCTGGGTGACGCCAAGACATTGGTGATCCATCCGGCGTCCACGATATTTCACGAGTTCAGCGGCGACGAGTTAGGCCCGATGGGCGTTACCGAGGACATGATTCGAGTTTCGGTGGGGATAGAAGCATACGAAGATATTGAAGCAGATTTTCAGCAGGCGATAGCCGCAGCAGTTGAGGAGAAGAAATGAACGTTACCGTAAATGGCGAACAGACTGAACTTTCCGGCGCGATAACTGTCAGCGAATTGCTGACCGATCAGGACGTCAAAATGCCCGACATGGTGTCGGTTGAAGTGAACGGGAAGATCCTGAAACGGTCCGAGTTTGACTCGACGACGCTGGCCGAGGCCGACAGCATCGAGTTTCTCTACTTCATGGGAGGCGGACAGTGGCGCTGAACGAACAACAGATTGAACGATACTCCAGGCACATAATTCTGGAGCAGGTCGGCGGAACGGGCCAGGAGAAACTCCTGGAGTCCAAGGTGCTCATAGTCGGCGCCGGCGGGCTCGGTTCTCCGGCCGCACTTTACCTTGCCGCAGCGGGCGTAGGGACGATCGGAATTATCGACGCAGACAACGTTGATTTGACCAATCTCCAGCGGCAGATAATCCACCACACTCCGGACGTCGGTGTGCCCAAGGTGGAGTCGTCGGCCAATAAGATGCGGGAGCTTAACCCCGACGTTACCGTCAAGACCTATCACGAGTGGGCGCTGGCGGCCAATATTCGCGATATCGTTCGCGATTACGATTTCGTGATCGACGGTACGGATAACTTCCCCGCCAAGTTCCTCATTAACGACGCCTGTTACTTCGAAAAGAAAGCATACTCGCACGCCGGGATACTGAGGTTTGACGGGCAGTTGATAACCGTCGTGCCGGGCGAGTCAGCGTGCTATCGCTGCATTTTCGAAGGGCCTCCGCCCGTCGGAGCAGTGCCTTCGTGCTCCCAGGCCGGAGTTCTCGGCGTGCTGGCCGGCGTGATCGGATCGCTGCAGGCCACCGAGGCGATCAAGTACGTTCTGGGACTCGGCGATCTGCTGACCGACAGGCTGCTTACATACGATGCGCTGAAGATGAAGTTCCGCGGCATCGAGCTGAAACGCAATCCGGAATGCCCGCTTTGCGGCAAGAATCCGGAGATAACAACCCTTGTGGACGCAGAGCAGGCCGCCTGCGATCTGAAAAACTAAGAACCGGCGATAAGAGACGCAAAAGATGTCGACACTCGAAATCCCAAACGAAATATACGAACAGATACTGGACCAGGCTCGCCAGGAGGCGCCTATCGAGTCTTGCGGAATGCTCGCAGGGGCCGAAGGCAAGGTCAGCAAACTGTACCGTATGACCAACGCCGACGCGGCTCACGATCACTTCACGTTGACGCCTGAAGAACAGTTCGCCGTCGTGAAGGACATCCGCGCAGAAGGCCTGGCGATGCTGGCGATATACCACAGCCATCCGGCGACTCCGGCCCGCCTGTCGCAAGAAGATATTCGTCTGGCCCTGACACCGGGCGTGATATACGTGATTGTTTCACTGGCGAATGAAACGCCGGTGGTCAAAGGTTTTATAATTGATAACGACAGTGTGACTGAAGTTCCGGTCACCGTTGAGGAAGGGTCCCAATGAGTTCGTCCGCAGAACCGATTTTACGTATTTGCCAAACCGTTCGGGAAGACACCGCCGAATTCCGGCCCAAGGTCGCCAAGTTTCTGGCCGGCGACACAACGCCCGTTGCATTCAGGGCGTATCGAGTGCCTATGGGCATTTACGAGCAGCGAGAGACAGGTAGATTTATGGTGCGTGTGCGAATAGGAGCGGCGCTGGCCAACAGACCGCAGTTGGAGCGACTTGCCGAGTTGAGCAAGCAATACGGCAATGGGATTCTCCACGTTACGACCCGACAGGACATTCAGCTTCACGAGATAGACATCGAAGATACTCCCGACGTTTTGGAGAAGTTGCTGGAAGTGGGCCTGTCATCGCGCGGCGGCGGCGGCAACACGGTTCGAAACGTGACGGCATGCTCCCGGGCCGGCGTATGTCCCAAGGAAGTGTTCGACGTAGCTCCTCATGCAATAGCCGCCGCCGAGTATCTGCTTGCAGACAGGAGCTCGTTCAACCTGCCGCGAAAGTTCAAGCTGGTTTTCTCCGGCTGCGCCGAAGACTGCGCATTTGCCTCCATAGCCGACCTCGGGTTCTTCGCCCACCAGAAAGACGGCGTGGACGGTTTTTCCGTCTATTGCGGCGGCGGGCTTGGCCCGAACGCTTCGATTGGCGTGAAGGTCGAGGAGTTCATCGAGGCCGGTGAGATATTCAAGGTCGCTCAGGCCGCCAAGCAGCTCTTTGACAAGCACGGTGACAGAGCCCACAAACACAAAGCCCGATTGCGCTACGTGCTCAAGAGAGTCGGAGCCGACGAATTCATCAAATTGTACCGCACCGAACGGGATCGGATTGAAGCCGACGGCCTGCCGTACGAGGCCCCGGAAATTCGCGATATCGATTCGCGATACGTTTCGACTGAGGCGCGCGAACTGGACATCGCTTCTCTGCCCAACGTATCGCCCGATAAGACTTCCGGACGCGCTACTCTGCGATTGTGGTTGAACAACGGCGACATATCGGCCGACGATCTGGTCAAAGTCGCCCTGATCGCCGAAAAGTACGGCCAGGGACTGATCAGGACGACACAGCAGCAGGATATCCTGATTGCGGGGATTGCCCACGAAGATATTGAAAAGGCGATTGACGAGTTGAAGGGGCTCAGCGTTGATGTCTCCGGGCAAGTGGCGCCGAAGGCTGTGGCGTGTGCCGGAGCCTCGACCTGTAAGCTCGGTCTGTGCCTCTCTCGCGGGCTGGCCGACGCGATTACCAGCAAACTCACCGTTAGTGAACTTTCCGACGAGGCCCTTTCGACTGTCATAAGAATCAGCGGATGCCCCAATTCCTGCGGACATCACTGCATATCCGAACTGGGTCTGCAAGGGCGTGCTAAACGCGTAGGCGGGCGGCTCGTGCCCTGCTACGACGTGCTGATTGGCGGACGCATGCATGAAGGCGACGCTCGCCTGGCCGAAGTCATCGGTTGCGTGCCGGCCGCTCGAATACCGGACATGATCGCAGAAGCCATGAGCGACGGACTCGACACCGGGCAGTTGAAAGCTCTCGTCGAAAAGTACGACGACTTCAGCGAAGAGTCGCTTACTGAGGACTGCTACCGCGACGCCGGATGCGATCAGCCGTTTTCGCTGGCCGGACGCGGGCCCGGTGAATGCGGAGCCGGCGTGATGGACATGATCAAGTTTGACATTGACGAAGCCAAGAGCGCCTTACGCGCCGCGCCGGCGGCGGACGATAATGTGTACAAAGCCGTAGTCGCGGCCGCACGATCGCTGCTGGTGACGTTCGGCCAGGAGCCCGGAAACGATAGAGAGATATTCGCCGCCTTCAGCAAGCATCTTATCGAGTCCGGTTGGGTTGACCCCAACGCCCAGAAGCTGCTGGATGCTGCGGTTGACTGGCGGATGGGAGACATCGATTCGCTCACCGATCTGGTGGACGAGGCACGCGGACTTACTCAGCGAGTGGACGAACTGTTCAAATCGCTCGACGCGAGCCTGAAGTTCACTGTCGATCCGGTCTCCGTCGCCTCGGCGCCCGAGCCGGAGCAGGCGTCGAGCAACCATGCCGATCTGCGCGGCGTGGCGTGTCCGATGAACTTTGTGAAGGCCAAGCTCGCCCTGGAGCAGATCGAAGTCGATGACGTTCTGGAAGTCCTGCTTGACGAAGGCGAGCCGGTCAGAAACGCCCCGGCCAGCTTTGCCCAGCAGGGCCAGGAAATCCTGGAAACCACGGATATGGGCGGATATTTCAGCGTGAAAATACGCCGGAAGAAATAGCCAGAAGGGTCAGGAAATACAATGCACATTGCAAAAGACATGACGGAACTGGTTGGACGCACTCCGATGGTCTATTTGAACGCGGCGGCGGATGACTGTGTCGCGAAGATCGTCGGTAAGCTGGAGTTCTTCAACCCGGCCAGCAGCGTTAAGGATCGCATCGGTTTGAGCATGATCCTGGCGGCCGAACGCGAGGGCAAACTCAAGCCCGGAGCCACCATTGTAGAGCCCACCAGTGGAAATACGGGCATCGCTCTTGCCTGGGTCGCCGCGGCTCGCGGATACAAGCTGATACTCACCATGCCCGAATCAATGACGCCCGAGCGAAGGAAGATACTCGAACTCTTTGGAGCCGAGGTCATACTCACCCCGGCGGAAGAAGGAATGCTGGGTGCGGTTGACCGGGCGATGGATGTGCTGACCACGATTCCCGGAGCCTTCATGCCTCACCAGTTCAGGAATCAGGCCAATCCGCAGGTCCACATGGAGACCACGGCGGTGGAGATATGGGATGATACTGACGGACAGGTCGACATTTTCGTCGCGGGCGTCGGTACGGGCGGAACGCTTACCGGCGTGGGGCGGGTGCTCAAAGAGCGAAAGCCCGAGGTCAAGATCGTGGCGGTCGAGCCGTCCGGTTCGCCCGTACTTTCCGGCGGACGGGCCGGACCGCATATGATCCAGGGAATCGGAGCAGGCTTTGTACCCGACGTGCTCGACACCGATCTGATTGACGAAGTTGTCGGCGTTGAGAACACAGAGGCGTTTGAGCAGGCCAGGATACTGGCTCGCAATGACGGTATTTTCGCCGGTATATCCGCCGGCGCCGCAACAGTTGGAGCCGTGAAAGTCGCTCGCCGCCCGGAAAACGAAGGCAAGCTGGTGGTTGTCATACTGCCCGACACCGCCGAGCGGTACATAAGCACGATGTTGTTTCAATAGGATTACTCCGCGGATGCTGCGGTTGGATGGATAAGTAAGATGCTCGAAGCAGATGTTAATCTTGACGCCCTTAACGCAATGGGCCCTGAGGAGCTGCTCCGCTATGCGGCCGAGACGTATGGCGACCGCGCCGCGATAGGCACCAGTCTCCAGAAGACCGGTACCGTGATGATTGACATGGCCCACAGGCTCGGTCTTCCGCTCCGCGTGTTCTTCATCGACACGCTGCTGAATCACGACGAGACGTACGAACTGCTCGAAGAGTTCCAGAATCGCTACAACATAACTATCGAATGCTTCCGCCCGGATCCCGAAGCGATCGAGTCGCTGAACAAATCGGTGGGGCAGTACGCCCATTTTCTGGCTCGTCCCACATGCTGCCAGGTCCGCAAGTCCGGACCGCTGCAAAAAGCGCTGTCCACACTCGACGTCTGGATATCGGGCCTGAGGGCCGATCAATCCGAGCATCGTCGCAAGGAGGCCTCAAAAGCCGGATGGACGCACATCCAAAAGGACCGGACCATACTTAAACTCAATCCGATGCTGGACTGGACCACCGAGGATGTCGACTGCTACATCGCCGAGAACAAGGTTCCGTACAACAAGCTGTACGACTACGTTTCTCCGTATGGCGAGAAGTACAACGTTATCGGATGCCGCATGTGCCACATTCCCGTTCGCGACGATTTTGACCCGCGAATAGGCAAGTTCCCCTGGGAGCAGAGCAAGAAGGAATGCGGCCTGCACGATCACGGCGGCGGCATCTAGTATCCCCGCCGTTGACACTCCCGCGAAATGAAGCGATACTGCCCCCTACCTTTATGGTTCTAGTCCCAAAAAGTTGGTGTTAATGGTTGCATAATAATGGACATCGCGTGATCCTTGGTGTGTCAAGACACTTTACCACAAATACTTGAGCACGAAAGGAACAACGCGATGTCCACGCTGAGTATATCACA
>PVBE010113021.1_pt1 | contig 35724 bp, 23 predicted proteins | sample 1631181 | NCBI WGS metagenome assembly PVBE01 (sample SAMN08397723, study PRJNA350692) | Marine metagenome, whole genome shotgun sequencing project. | isolation source: water | place: Pacific Ocean | collected 2012-04
CCTGGAAGTAGTAGCTCTGCATGATCACCCAAACAACCCCTGCAATTTCATTGCAACCCCCATATCACCATCAATCTTGATTTTGCCCGACATCACCGCACCCATAGGGTCTAACTGACCTTTCACCAATGCATCGAAATCGTCAAGTGAAACGTTAATTGTACAATCGGCTGATTGATCACCTTTCGAAACAGCATTTGCCTCCCCGGTTCCATCAATGTACAACTGATCTTCACCAAAATTGAATTTCAGTGTTTTTCCCAAGGGGCCAACATTGGCAGCCTTTGTTTGAATGCCTGCCAGCAGTTTCTCAATGTCCATTTCTAAGCTTGCAGGTTTTTCTATCGTTTGGACGTTCGTTGCAGAATCTGCTTTTGGTGGGCTGGGTTGAGACGTAGATGCTGATTCGTAGGCCACATCATCAATCACCATTTTGGCGATAATCTCACGCATAATTTCGGAAGATCCGCCCCCAATGGTTCCAACACGGCTGTCCCGAAAAGCCCGAGCCACTTTGTACTCTTCCATAAAACCATAACCGCCAAAGAATTGAAGACACTGAGTCATAACTTTGTCAGACAGTTCTGTGGCCAGCAACTTGGCCATGCTACATTCTTTCACGGCATATTGCGCATCATCATGCATACGACAACAATGATAGACGAACTGCTTTGTAGCTTCAATTTCAGAAGCCAGTTGAGCCACCCGATGACGAAGCACCTGGAATTTATTGATCGGCCTGCCAAACGCGTGGCGTTCTGACATATATTGAAGTGCATAAGCAAGAACGTGCTCGCAACCGGCACATGCGCTTGCTGCGGCAGATAGTCTTTCCAATTGTAATCCACCCATCAGGTAGTAGAAGCCCTGGCCCTCTACGCCAATCAGGTTTTCAGCAGGAACTTTTACATTGTCAAATCCTAATTCAGCGGTATCTGAGGCGTGCCATCCGAGCTTTTTCAATTTAGTTTTTGTAATGCCTTCAGCATCAAGGTCGATCACCAAAAGGCTTACTCCTGCAGGTCCTGCCGATGGGTCGGTCTTTACAACAGACACCACACAATCCCCATAAACACCATTGGTGATGAATGTTTTGGAACCATTTACGATGTAATGATCACCTTCTTTTTTAGCAGTAGTTTGAATGTTGGCCACATCCGATCCTGCACCTGGCTCGCTGATGCCAATGCAGCTCAGAAGCTCTCCTGATATCAAATCCGGGAGGTACTTTTCTTTCAATCTATCGCTTCCATACTTCACGATATATGGCCCCGACATGTATTGAACAACCAATTGCGTGATCATGAATCCCCCGGAATAGCAGCGCGCAACTTCTTCACAAAAGATCACATCGTAAAAGAAATCGAGGTTGGCTCCGCCATATTCCTCTGGGAAACTGAGCCCAAGAAAACCCAGGTCGCCCATTTTTGTCCAGACATCCCGCGGAATCCGTTGTTGTTCTTCCCATTGATCAATATTTGGTAGTACTTCCTTTTCAAGGAAACTTCGCAGGCTTTCGCGAAAGAGGTTATGTTCTTCGGTGAAATAGTATGATTGCATAGCTGAATTGTTTATTCGAATTCAAAAGAAAGAGAAAATTGTTGAACATTGGTAGATATCACTTGGCAGGCTTTCGTTTTGATGCGTATGGAACCGTTTCGTCCAGTAGAATGGCTTCATGTATTGTTTCAAGCAAAGCAGATTCATCAATTGTCTCAACCTTGTTGAATAGTGTGCTCGCAACTTGCTTTCTGCCTTTGGCATCCAAAAGGCCATTTTGGTTTGAAAGTTCATTTCCCCGAACAAAACACATTTCTATGCTGGTCTCTTGTCGTGGATTTAAATGGCAAATCCACGACTTGCCATAATAGAATGGTATTCTGTAGCGAATCTTGGGCAGAAGGTTCAGTCCCATTAGCTTTTCATGAAGAAACAAAAGGACTTCTCGCTGAGATCCTTGCAGCCCATAAATGAAGTCTTCAACTTTTTCCATAATTGTTCGAAAAATTGGGGAAAACAAAAGTATCATGTACGCTTTAATCTTTTCACTTTTGAAATGAAATAGAAAAGCATTGTCTGACAACATCCAGGACGTTTTTAAGAAGAAGATTAATCGAGCCAGTTTCGAAAGAACCATTGGGCTTTTCGGTGCTACCACCATTGGGGTAGGAGCCCTAATGGGCGCTGGTGTTTATGTATTGATTGGTTTGGCCGCCAACGCTGCCGGACCTTCTGTAGTACTTTCCTATCTTTTTTGTGGGCTATTGGCTTTCCTCACTACATTGATGTTCGCAGACTTTGCCAGAATAATACCTCGTTCGGGTGGTGGCTACATTTATGTTTACGATGCACTGGGTGGAATTTGGGGATTTGCAACCGGATGGTTCCTGGCTTTGGGGAGCATTTTTGCTTGTGGACTGTATGCCATCGGTTTTGCGGAATATGCCGGATCATTAACCGGATTCGAGGTTCCTGCTTATGTGGTCAAAGCGCTGGCGATTGCCATCGTCTTGGGGTTGGCCTGGATGAATCTTAAAGCTGTTGGCGAAGGAAACAAGCTCCAGGCCATCCTCACATGGGGCAATCTTGGTATCCTGGGCATATTGATTCTCTTTTCGGTCTTCCATTTTGATACGGACAATATAACCCCGGTCTTCCCAAAAGGTTTCGGTGGAACGACTGCTGCAATCTCCATCATCTACATTTCGTTTTTCGGATACCAACTCATTGCCAACAATAGCGATGAAATTGTGGACCCCGAAAAGACTGTACCCAAATCCATGAAACTCTCCATGTACATCAGCATTTCGGTTTACGTGCTGATTGCATTGGTAGCTGTTTTGGCAGTTTCCTGGAACGACCTGGGCGCAACAAATGCTCCTTTGGTGGTATTGGCAACCAAAAGTCTTGGCGGATATGGATGGTTGATCATTTCTATAGGTGGGGTATTGGCTTCTCTCGGTGCGCTCAACAGTACTTTGGTGTCTCAAAGTCGGCAGATTTACGTCATGGGTAAACACCGCTTTTTCCCTGACCGGATTGGCAAAGTTGACCAAAAGTCGAAAATGCCCAGAACTGCCATCATGGGAGGGGCCGCATTGATCATAGTCTTCCTGCTTTTTTTCGACCTGGAGTTTATCGCAAAGTCTGCAAATTTCTGTCTGCTGGTTTCATTGCTTCCGGTTTCCATAGCTCTTCGAAAGATTTACTTAAAAAATCCGGAACAAAGACCGAAGCAACGGTGGCGTAGATTCATCCCAGAACTGGCTTTCCTGGCAAACCTTGGTCTTTTATTCACGCTTGATATTGTTTCTCTTGCTTTTGGTCAACAATTGGCCTTGGTGGGCGCAGCTGTGTACTTCTTTTATTCACGGAAGCGGGAACAGCGGGCCAAGAAAGGTGTCAACATTGCCCTGAAGGAAAACAAAAACCTTCCGTTTTTTACCGGCTCGCGCATTTTGCTTCCAATGGCAAATCCTCAAACACAGGAAGGACTTTTTGCCGTAGCCAATGCGATGCTCGCCAAACAAAAAGGTGAAATTGTAGTATTGTCGGTGAAAAATGTACCTGGAAATGTAGACTTCTACGAAGCGCTGGCCGACTCAAAAGATGCCCTGGCTGTGATTGAACGTGGCATTGAACTGGCCAAGGCTCAACATACTGAAATACGGCCTATAGTGCGTGCATCAAGAAGCATCGCAGCTGGGATAAAAGAAGCAGCGGAAGAAGAGGACAGCGATTTGATCATCATGGGTTATGCCGATCATACAGGTGAGCAAATGATCAACAACATGGACAAGGTGATGAAATATTCAACCGTTGACCAGGTTTTTCTAAAGTTGCGGGGAACGGCAAGGTCATTTCACCCCAAGCGTATCCTGGTTTTCGTCAGTAAACACACCAACATCGATCTTCTTTTCATCGTTGCAACTGCCATGGCTGAGCATTTCAATTCGCGATTAACATTGTTGTATCGCTTATCGCAGGATTTCGGAAGGAAAGAAAAGTTAAAAACGGACAGAACTGTAGCACATCATTTGCAAAACTTAAAATCATTGGCTTTATACAATGTTGAGTTAATGGTTACCGACAATCCTGCAGCCGAACTGATCAAGCGCTCAAACGATTTTGACTTGATGATTTTCAGAAATCGACATCAGAAATTGAGCAAAGAAGCCATTGCGAATTCCATCGAGTTTCAAGTTGCGGAACAATCGAAGTGCTCCATCATCATGGTTAAAGAAGTACCTGGCTACAAGAAAGTGATGGCCAGGCTGTAGATTCTTCTTCTGTTTTGGGGAAGATGGTTGGTGGTTCTATCTTTGGCGGCTGCTTATGAAGTTTCGAATAGTCTTATTACTTGCTTGTATTCTTAGTGGCAATCCTGACGCAGCAATTGCCCAGAAAGCCGCTTGGGAAAACCCTAAAGTGTATTCAGAAAACGTACTCAAACCAAGAGCCTCATTCTTTTGCTATGAGTCATTGGACAAGGCAAAGGATCAAAAACCATTCTCAAATAGGAATTACTTTTTACTAAACGGTCAATGGAAATTCAAATGGTCTGAACACCCAGATCAACGACCCATTGGTTTCCACGAAAACCATTTTGACGTCACCACATGGGACGAGATTCCCGTGCCTTCAAATTGGCAGTTGCATGGTTATGGTTATCCGATTTATGCCAATTGGCAATATCCGCATAAGAAGGCGGCACCAAGGATCAAAGGAGATTTCAACCCTGTGGGGTCATACAAGAGGTCATTTCATATCCCCAAAGAGTGGACTGAACAAAGAATCGTGCTGCACATGGCTGGTGCCGGGTCGGCTTACAATATTTGGATTAACGGGAAAAAGGTAGGCTATAGCGAAGGCACTAAAACACCTACAGAATATGAAGTTTCAAATTTGATCGAAGAAGGTGAAAACACCATTGCGATTGAGGTGTTCCGATGGTGTGATGGCAGCTACCTGGAAGACCAGGACTTTTGGCGATTGTCTGGCATTGAACGCGATGTTTATTTGTACACAACCCCCAAAACCTTTATTGAGGATTTCTTTGTGAAAGCCTTGGTTGATTCTGTCAACTACACTGAAGGATGGTTCAATCTTCAAGTGGACTTGGAGGGGGTTGCGAATTCGGCAACCTCGGTTTTGTGCAAGTTGGAAGATGATACAGGTAAAATAGTTTATTCAGAGGGGGAAGAATCTCCAAAGGGCAAATCGTCTCACAGTTTCAAGGCAATTGTTCCCAACGTTTCGAAGTGGTCGGCAGAGCAACCCAATTTGTATTCCTTGACATTGGAGTTAAAAGATGGAAGAGAAACTCTTCAGGTGATTTCCAGAAAAGTAGGTTTCAGAACAGTCCAAATCAAAGGTGGCCAGTTGCTCGTAAATGGCCAACCCATTTTGGTGAAAGGTGTAAATCGGCATGACCATGATCCCAAAACCGGACATGTTGTTTCCCGCGAGAGAATGGAACAGGACGTAAGGCTCTTCAAGCAGTTCAACATCAACTCAGTTCGTACTGCTCATTATCCGAACGATCCCTACTTCTATGAGCTGTGCGACAAATACGGGATTTATGTGATGGATGAAGCCAATATTGAAGTACACGGTTATGGCTTCGGAACGCTGCCGGTGGGCCCTTCCACCTGGAAAAAGTGGGAAGGCATGTACATCAACAGAATTGAACGAATGGCTGAGCGCGATAAAAACCACCCTTCCGTTATCATTTGGTCAATGGGGAATGAAGCTGGGATCGGGCAAAACTTCAGGAAAGGGAAAAAATGGTTGGAAGCTTTTGACTCATCTCGCCCGGTTTCCTATGAAAGGACAGGTTTGTTTTTCAAAAAGCGGAGGAGGAACAGCGGCAATTACACTGACATCATTTCACAAATGTACATGCCTGCCAAAAAAGTAGGGGAGAAGATGGTTGGTTCAGAATTGACCGAAAACAGACCGTTCATTTGGATCGAATATTCGCACGCCATGGGCAACAGCAATGGAAACCTGGCCGATGATTGGGAGTTTGTACACTCCGAACCGAATGTACAAGGTGGTTACATCTGGGATTGGGTGGATCAGGGATTGGAAAAGACCAATGAAAAAGGCGAAACCTACTGGGCATACGGAGGAGATTTCGAACCTGAAGGTGTGGCACATGATGGAAATTTTTGTTTAAACGGTTTGGTTAATCCAGATCGAACACCTCATCCAGCATTGTACGAGGTAAAGAAGGTATACCAGGATGTTCACTTTGAGCAAGACCCCAAAAATCCACTTAGGATAGAAATCAAGAATGGCTTCTTTTTCAAAAGTATTTCTCTTTTGGATGTAACCTGGACGTTGATGGAAAACGGAATATCCATTGAACAGGAGGCATTTGGTGAGGAACAGTTGTTACCACAAGAAACTCATTGGGTTGATTTAACGAAAAGGCTAAATCATCCTTTGGATTATTCAATGGAATACTTCGTAAACCTCAGTTTTAACAATCGAGAAGAGAAAAGTGGAATTCCTGCAGACTACCAGTTAGCGAGCGAACAGTTTTTAGTTCAAGTTCCTGGTCCTCACAAGCTGTCTCCATTGAAGGGAAAACCAACAATTGAAACTTCAATTGAAGCCTATGTCGTAGAAACTGGTGATGTGAAAATGGTTTTCAACCGGAAAGCAGGGCAATTGGAATCTTATCAGGTTAGAAAAGATGAAATGCTACAATCAGCTTTGGAACCATCATTTTGGCGTGCCCCAACAGACAATGATTATGGCTCAATGATGGGACAGGCGAAGGAAAAGGCAAAGAGCCATGCTAGCCGCTCAATGGCTTGGATGACAGCTTTTCACGATGCTGTTTTGATATTGGATTCTATTGATGAGGGTATAAATTATATCACAGTTGTTTTTAAACATGCCTTAAAAACCACGGACGCTAAACATCAAACCACTTTCAGAGTTTGGGAAGATGGATCGGTTGATGTTTCGAATCATTTGATCCTTCCCGCAAATTCGGATCTACCACGATATGGCATGCGCTTTACACTTCCGGAAGAACACCAACAAATAGAATGGTATGGCCGGGGGCCACATGAGAACTATTCAGACAGAAAGTTTTCAGCTCATGTAGGTGTTTACAGCGCTTCAATAGACAGCCTCTATTTCGCCTACATCCGTCCCCAGGAAAACGGTTACCGCACTGATACAAGGTGGTTGGAATTAACTGATGAACAAGGAAAGGGAATCAAGATTGAAGGAGTTCCATCATTCTGCTTCAGTGCTTTGCCCATGCCTTATGAAGCTCTGCAGGGTGAACAAGTGGCCTATAAGGAGTTCAGACATACTACCGATGTTGGTGAACACAGAGGCGTTTTTCTGCACATCGATTACGGCCAACGTGGCCTTGCCGGTGACAACAGTTGGGGTGCAAAACCGCATGAGCCTTATTTGCTGAATGATGCTACCTATAGCTACAGTTTCAGACTGAAGCCGATGAGGTGATAAAACATATTTTGTTAGCTTGGTACTTTCCTGATCAAAGCACTTTGATAATTGAATCGATCTAATTGGATATGGGTGATTTTTTGTTGTGGATTTCTCCACAACCAATGTTTAGGTCAAAGCGTATGGCCTGCTGAATCATGGAATGCTGCCACCAACCTAAGCAGCCTATATGCGGGATTCGCAAATGATTTAAGTGGGGCACATTGGAATGATGAAAATCGTGAATTGTGGCTGGCAATAAATGGCCCTGGAACCATCGTGAGGCTGAAGGAAAATGGAACAGGTGGTTTTCAATACAATGCCTCCTGGATGCCTTTTGGTGATCTGGAAGGAATTACACAGGCTAACAGCAGCGATTCTACTGTTTTTGTTGTGAATGAAGGAGCGGGCCAAATTCTTGAGTTTGATATTCGTAATCCAGCCACAGTTAATTTAATTCACACCTGGACGATTGGTCCTGACATTCCGGTTTACAATGGATTCTCTGGTCCTGAAGGATTGGCATTTGTTCCTGATGAATGGCTTCTGTATAATAACTTCCTCGACCAAAATGGTAGTGGATATTTGAGCCTCAATGGCATGGGAGGGTTGATGTTTGTTGCTCATCAGAATGGCGGAAGTATTTATGTTTTCGACCTCAACAGATCAAACAATTCCTATGCTTTTATAGGCGAGTACAAAACAAATCGCACCGAAAGCGCTGGATTGGAATTCGATCGCTCAACTGGACTTTTGCACATCTGGCATAACCTGGGTAACAACTACCTTGAAGTTACCGATCTGACTTCTGTACCTTCTGGCAGCGTAAGAGAGTTCATCATGATGAAGGAATACCTCGGTCCGAGAACCGGAAACCTTGAGGGTATTGCCTTAACTCCCGCAAGTAGTACCGATAATTGGTGCTGGATTACCCTCGATGATGGAGGGGCCGATGCGTTGCGTTGGTTCAAACAATTTGAAACCTGTTTGGTTTTTGCTGATTTCGATGTTGATACAACTCGCGTTTGCCCAGACCAGCCAATCCTGTTTACAAACACGAGCGTAGGAACTTGTGGAACCGAAACCTATTTCTGGAATTTTGGTGCAGGAGCTTCACCAGATACCGCTTCCGGGGCTGGCCCTCATCTCGTGGACTATGCTACATCTGGACCTAAAAGCATCACCCTCGTTGTCACTGGTGAGAATGTTGACAGCTCCATTCAAAGTAATTTCATAGTTGTTGACTCCATTTACGAACACACACAATTTACATCGGTTTGTTATGGTGATAGTTTGATATTTCCAGATGGTTCAAGCGAATACAACATAGTTTCTCCATTCTCTGATACGAGTGTATTGAAATCTATTCGAAATTGTGACAGCAATGTTATCACGTTCGTGGATGTTCATCCCATTTTCAGCTCAATTGATGATGTGCTGATTTGCTTTGGGGAAGACTATACATTTCCAGGAGGAAATATGGTGTTCAGCATTGTCAATCCCATATCCGATACCGCCCACTTCCAAACCATTCGGAATTGCGATAGTACGATAATCACAAACCTGGCACTGTTGCCGGTGTATGATCACTCTCAAACAGCATCACTTTGTTTTGGAGGCGATTTCATTTTTCCAGATGGAGACACGCTCAACAACATCACCCATTCGATGATGGATACAAGTCATTTGTTATCGAACAGTTTCTGTGATAGCACAGTGGTTACAACCCTGAACATCAACCCGGTATTTCAAACAATCGATTCGGTTTTGGTCTGTTATGGCGATCAATTCATACTTCCTTCCGGCAATACCTTAAATAATGTTACGGCTTCGTTTTTGGACACGAGTGTTTTGCAAACCACTTTAACAAGTTGCGACAGTGTGGTGATCACTTTGGGTGAAGTGCACTTGGTTGATACTTCCTTAAACGTTGTTGGGAGCATGTTATCGGCCAATGCGGCAGGGAGTACTTTCCAATGGATGGATTGTTTGAACGATACGCTTATTATTGGAGCGAACGACTCAACTTTTTTGGTTACAAGAACAGGAAATTATGCCGTAGTTGTAGACGATGGGTTCTGCGTGGATACTTCGTTTTGCAGGTTTGTTGAAGTAATTCCAGACGGGTTAGAAGAACTCATGTCAGGTTTCCAGGTATTTCCAAACCCTGTTCAAAACACCTTATTTATTGTCATGAACAAGGGTGGGACAGAAGTGAACATTTCTCTGGTTCGGATGGATGGAATCAGAGCGCTGGAAATGACTTCAACGAGGCAGCAAATCCAGTTGGATGTTTCGCATTTAGCAATTGGGATGTACATCTTGACTGTAACTTCAAATAGTAAAGCAGTTTCCCGTAAGTTAGTTTTGAGATAACGAATATTCCGGCTTCAAAACCTCCTACTTTCTGTTTAACACCACTCTTTCACTTCCTGCTACTCGTCCGTTATTCAAAATGATGAAGTAAAGACCATTTTGCAGATCAGGTGGAAGGATTAGCGTAATCTCAGAATTCGTTTGATTCTCCTGCCTTTTCAGGATTAATTTGCTATCCATCGCATAGAGGCTCAATGTTGTTGCCTTCCTGAAACAAGAACCTATCTGAATAGTGAGCTCCCCTTCCGAGGGATTTGGAGATACCTCTATAGTGCATGAAGATTGAATTCCTTCAATTCCTGCTGGAAAAATCGATGCATCCTTATAGGTGCTGTTTTGCCAACCGGCTAATTCTGCAATAGTCGCGATGGAAGCAGCAACCACCCTCGACATGAAAGTGTAGTTCAATGAACCGCTGGTATCATTCGGGGTATGATAATTCGGGTTTCTGAAATTAGCACCATCGGTAAGCATCAGGGCTGGAACATCGTCATCCCAAAAGGGAGCGTGATCGCTGCGCCTCAAATCTGGCGTGAGCAACCCATCACCTGAAACCAGCAATGAAACACTTTTTAAATTGGGAACATAACGAGCGATTGCCGTATCGTAAGCACCCCAGAGCATTTCGGATTCTGTGTCACCAACATTGGTGATAAAATTGCCTCTGAAACTATCTGCAGTAACTGTAGCCGTGGCTGTAGGGAAGAGAGTCCCAAAACCCGTGGGTAAAGTCTGGGTGTTGACTTCGTTAGAATAATACCCAATCATTTCGAAATTGATAACACCTTCAACGGTTTCGTAAGGCAAGCGACCGCTTTGAACATAGTCTCTGCTGCCATTCAATCCGAATAACCCTACAGCTTCTTCAAAATCGAAACCAATAAAGGTGATGCTTTTCTCGAAATTGTGCGGAGCAAGAATCCTCAGAGCCTCCAAAACGCCAACTACCGCTGACCCGTTATCATCCGCCCCTGGGGCATCATCCACCGTATCGAAGTGCCCATCTATGATATAAGTGATTGCTTCATTTCCCAAACCGGGAAGACGGCCGATGATATTGTGCCCAGTATATCCACCCGCAACTACATCCTGCCGCCTGGTTTGAAGGCCCGCCCGTTCAAAACGGTCTTCAATCGTGTCCTTGATTTCCTCCAGGTGGGTAGGATTGGCCTGGTAATGTCGAGTACCTTCAATCATCTGAAGATCGGTGAGCAAGCGATTTGAGTCCACCTGCGCAACAAGAGTCTCAATACCAGGTGTTTGACGATCGTTGGCTACCAACCGAACAGAGTAATTGAATATATCGTTGATGGATCCGATGTTCCACCTGATCTGTTTGCCCGTTCCTGGTGCAATTGGAAATCCCACATGACCTGTGGCGTTAGCCGGTTCTGTGAGGTAGGTCGCCCCACCATCATCAGATAAAAGGAAAGTGATGTCAATATTATCATTTTCAGTGTCTTGAAGGTTGTAATACACCACCAGTTCGTTAGTCGAAGATTCAAACTGAACCAGGATGCTGGTTATCACCGGTGGCGCATTTTGCGCATCAAGACTGAATGAAAAGAAAATCATCAGGTATAAAATGAACAGGGAAGAGGTTTTCATGAATTGGAGATTTGAAATGAAGAGATGGTTTTCGAAATGTACATAAAATTTAGAGCAGCAAGCCACAGGAGAAGAGGAATCAGAAAGTGCATTGGAGAATATGAATACTCTATTGCAACTAGCACGTACAATACATTGCATGTTTTAGTATAGCTTATTTCTTGATAATCATGTTCAATTGTACTTGTAGGTGGATTTGAGTCCTATACTTTTGTATTCAACGCTATCCATCAGCTCCTTCTGATAGCATACAAAGTCTACCCCTTTATTTTCTCACTCCCGGAAACACCTAACGATAGTTGGGACGGGATTAATTTTTCACATTATGAATACGCACACCAGATTTTGTATCATTTCATTGCTTCTTTTGACTTTGTTGGCCTTTACACAGAAGGACCCAAATCATGCGTGATGGTTGACACGTTTGTTACGGTAACCTGTTACTACGACACCGTTGACTACAGCGACATTGTAATTGTAGTCAGCAATTTCGATCTTTTTGGCAGTAGCCCGAATCACTTTTGCAGTTGTGGGGTGAACAACTACACCAACCTGTTCACTGACATTACTTACGTTGCATTTGTGGATTCAGGTACAACCGATCCGGTTGTCGGTTTTGAGCCGTGGACTCCAAGCAGTCCTGCGGTTTCAGCCTGGAACACTGCTCTACAGGGAAATTGGAGTGGCTTCGTGGCCGAGGTAGGCGCTTCGGGATTACCCAATGCTGATCCAGTGGAGTTGATCGTAAAGGCCTCGCTGCCGCCTGGCTACTATTTTTCACTGCTCGACTCTCAACTGACCGTAACCCAGATTGGATCAGATGAGTGGGATCCTGTGAACCAGACGCTTTCGCAGGGTCACATGCACATCACCAACAGCTGGGAGTTTTGGAATCGAACCATGATTGGGTCAAGCCAGACTACCATTGATGCGATGGCACCAGAATGTGGTGTTACCGACAATGAAATCGTCTCAGACATTGGGTTCACCATGGCTCGACTGGATTGGGATCCTGTTCCGGGAGCGATTGGTTATGAGTTGGTGGCCAGAAACGTTGACAACACTGAACGGGTGGTGATTTCTCTTCCAGCAAACCAGAATTATTACAACTCAACAGGATTAAAAATGGGAACCACCTTCGAATGGCAGGTTATGTCGCCTTGTGCACCTGACTATCCATTTACACTTTCGGGTTCGCAGACCTTCACCACAAACACTCCGGAAATTCCTCAAAACCTGGGAGTAATAGGGATAGGGGACACCTGGGCTAATTTAACGTGGGATGCCGTATCCGGGGCATCGCATTACGTGGTTAGGGTTAAACCTTCGGCAGGGGCATCATGGATCGCTTATGACAATATTACTGGGAATTCGGTCCAAATTGGTGGATTATCGCCAAGTACGCTTTATGACTGGAAGGTTAAAACGGTCTATTCAAACCCGGAATTGGTCATTTCAGACTTTGCCACTGTAGAGCAGTTTAGCACCGAAGCTGAAGTTGTTGGAATTGATGATGGTCACGTCTCTGAATCCCTACCACTTAGAGTAAACACCTTGGGAAACAACCAATACTCCATTAAATATAATGTTGGTCATTCGGCTGTATCAAGGGTTTCCATTTACAATGTGGAAGGGAAAATGATTAACCTCAACAATATTGTGGATGAAGTATCAACGGGAAGTTTCAATCTGGATTTATCAGGTCAATCCGCAGGACTATACTTTCTTCATGTTCCTGGTGAAGGGCAATTAAATATTTTGAAATTACTGAGGAAATAAACTACAAAACCTGACTCTTTGGAGGCCGCCTGCTGGGAAGCAGGTGGTCTTTTTTTTGTAAAGGCACTTGATTGACGGGTTTTAACGGACAGTAGTTTGAAGATAAAGTACTCTGCTATGATTAAAATCAGCATTGCATTAAATACGACCAGTTATCTTTATGCCCGATCAGAACAATCAGTATATGCGCCCATCAAACTTCTTTATTACTTTCGTTATTGGCTCAATTCTCATCTTGAGTACCCACCAGGCAATCACTTTCAGTTCGCAACCACCTGCTGGATATACTGGCGCCCCCGGTGATTTTGGCACATGCTTACAATGCCATGGCGGTGGTATTATTCCGGGATTTGTGCTGATTTCATTTTTGCCGTTAAATATTACAGAATACCTGCCGGATTCAACCTACGATATGGAGGTGTTTGTGGATGCCAAAACACCTCGCTACGGATTTGAGGTCACAGCTTTGGATACTTCTAAGAATATGGCAGGTACTTTCTTTGCCGGGGCCAATACCACAATTGTTTCGTCTAGTCCACGTCATTATGTGGGGCATCAAAATGCAACCAGCATTCGCACATGGAATTTCTCGTGGAAAGCCCCTGGTTCCCAAACCGGACCCATCACTTTCTACGTGGCAGCTAATGCTGCTGATAGTAATTTAAGTTCGTCCGGAGATAATATCTACTTAAGTAATTTAACTATAGTTCCTTCTTTTTATTCCGAAGCTATCTTCAGCACAGATCAATTCTCCTATTGCGATGGCGATTCTGTAATCTTCGTTGATCATTCAATGGGAAACATAAATTCATGGCAGTGGAGTTTTGGTGATGGAGATAGCTCAACTGCCCGTCATCCGAAGCATCTATATTCTACCCCAGGAACCTATAATGTAAACCTTACAATTGCCAATGATTCAACTTCGCATGACACTACTATCCAGGTTATCATCAACCCATTTCCAATTGCCGAAGCAGGCAATGATGTCACTATTTGTGCCGGAGATACCGCGCTTTTATCGGGCTCTGGTGGAGATACCTACCAATGGAGCAATGGACAAACCAACCAAAACATCAACGTTGCGCCACTTTCTACGGATACCTTTGCCGTGAGTGTAACCGACAGTAACTTTTGTTCCGCAAACGATCAGGTTGTTGTACACGTAAATGCCTTGCCCATTGTTTGGATGGGTCAAACCGATTCAATTTTCTGTTTGGCAGACTTACCCATAACTCTTACCGGCAACCCTGCCGGTGGCGTTTTTTCAGGAACGGGCGTGTCGAACCAAATGTTCAGCCCTCAGAATGCTGGAATTGGAACTCACACTCTTGGTTATACTTTTACCGATAGTGCAGGATGCAGCAACACAGCAGAACTGGAGGTTGAAGTGAATAGTTGCGTTGGCATTTATTCCCAAGAGGCCGAACAAGAGGTCACCCTAAGTTATGATCTCCATTGGAATGAGATTGCCGTTCACTTCCATGGCGCCTTCAACGGGCAGGTAGAATTGTCCCTCTTCAAGGCAAATGGGGAACTTGCACAGGTCTTTCCACCGGATTTGGTTGCTGGAAAGCATGCAATTATTCTGCCCTCCGAAAATGCCTGGCCTGCAGGAATATACTTCCTTCAATGCAAGATTGATGGCCATTCAAGCAGGTTATTCAAGCTGCTGAAAGGAATGTAATAGAATGAAATGCGTTGTAGGATGGGGCATCCTGTAGATGGCATTACTGCTTCAATACCTTCTGGCAGAATGTCTGATTAGCGTTGATCACTTCGATGATATAAACCCCACTCGGCCATCCATCAGTTCGTATCCCGATGGCTATCGGGACAACATTCCTTGTTCGGTGTTCGATATTCAAAACCATCTCACCCGTAACCGACCAAACCTTCACAACTGAACCTTCAGTTTCCGGCAGTGTGATGGTGAGATGGCTGGTGACAGGGTTAGGGAAGACGACCAAAGCTGCCAGGTTCTGTTCATCGAATCCGCTTGGAAGGATATTGTAATGTCTGCTCACGGTTAAGACATCCGCAATTTGAAAACGATGTTCTGCAGGATAGGATCCTTCACCCTGGTTGGTGGCATTCACTACACCTATACGAGGCCAGGATGAAAGCGTATCTAGAAAGTAGGGTAGGGCTCCGGTGTCGAGGTAGAGCGTGATATCCCCACTAATTTCAGAAGGTAGAGGATAAACTGCTGGATCAGGATCGTAGTCGGTATTACCCATTACATAATTATCTGAACTTTCTATGGCAAAGGCATTCCAGATCAGATCGAAAGATTGGTGTACATCCCCATCGCTATCGTCAAGTTCATTGGCAATAATGTTTTGATACGGGCTGTTCACATCAATACGAATGCCGTAGTAGGTTGCCCTGTTTCTGAGAAAGGTGTTGTACGGTCCGTTGACTCCCCAGGCGTTATCTGCGGTCATGAATGCAACAATGTTTCCTTCAAACAGGTTTTTATAGGGTGGGGTGTTACTTCCATCCGAAGCCCCATGCAGCACCAAATCACCGGGCCAATCATTGAACCCAAACCAAACTTCCGTTGTATAAGGATCTGTTGAATAGTTATAACCAATCACATTGTCGTGAGCACTGCTTCCGAAGATGACCGAATGACGAAGGTGCTCGAAAATGTTGTTCTCCACCAGGCAGTATTGTGCGCCACGATACAAGGTCACTCCGTAGGCTTGTCCACCTCCACCGTAGTTCCAGGCATGATGAATGTAACAACCGATAATATCGATATTGGAACAATCAGCCAGGTTGATGTGCTCAGCGGTTGCTTTATAGCTCTCCACCCCACTTACCCAACAATTGCTTGAAAATCCCCTGAAAGTCAAGCTGAATCCTTGAGTAGCCTGGTCTTCCCGTGTGATATACAGGTTTTCAATTCCAACCCGATCACATCCATTTACAGCAAGGCTGATCATATTTTCCTGGTTGTCGAGGTGAAAGATGAACTGGGTCATGTTTGAACCCGCACCAACTATGATGACTTTTGTTCTGTCTTGAATGTTCACCGGGATTTTGAATCGATAATAACCTGTTGGGAAATAGATGATTGACCACACAGATGTGTCGCAAGCATCAAGGGCAAGCATGAGCGCATCGTGATTGACGGAACCGGAATTCAGGTTATCGTTTCTTCCCCCAAAGTCCAAAATGTCGAACACTTCGATAACATTAATCTCATGATCGTGAAACCTGAGATAGCCTGCATTAAACCAATCTCCTTTCAAGCTATCGTGCAACAAGTTATTACCCTTTGCGGGAACCAGCAGAATATAAAATACCAGGAAAACCAGCAAACGAATCATGCTGCCAAACTAATCAAAAGCTAATATCATCACCTGACAACAATCATCTTCTTCGTATCCACAGTTTTCCCATGTATCACTGATGAATAGAACCAGGTGCCAGGTGAAAGATCATTGTTATTTACCGCTTTTTGCTGTTTGCCCACTACTAATGATTGGGATGTGACAATCATTCCACGTTGGTCTGCAATGTTAAGTTGTCCATGGTTGCCTACCAGCAAATAGTACTCGATCAGCGTGTTATGCGAGAAAGGGTTCGGGATATTTTTATAGGATGGAATTGAATTCGAGCCAATCAACGAGCTATGCCAAGTTTTTTAGATCCCATGAATTGTCCGACTTTAGTTGATCTAAGGGTTTAAAATTGTCAAAATTGACTTTGGTCATAATTGATGTCAAGTAAAAGTTTTTTTTTTGCCACAGAATTAAGGAAGCACATTAGTCTGTCAAAACCGATTCATATAACATTTTCCTGCACATTACGGCAATTTAGTTCCGATGTACAATAATCACATATATATCAATCCTTTCCGTTTCATCAAAAGGCCTGATGCAACTATGAATTGATTCACTGCACATAGCTTATTCGGTGGGAAAGGGCTATGTGCCCTTTTTTTTGTGCAATAAATTTAAGTCAGTAATCATATAAATGAAATACAAACTCGGCATAGATGTAGGCGGCACATTCACCGATTTTTTCCTGGTGGGGGATGACGGTAGAAGTGCAATGCACAAAACCCTCAGTACACCTGAGGATTCGTCTGTTGGGTTTATTAATGGCATTAAAGAAGTAGCTGAAAAACTGATGCTGGATGAAAGTGCTTTCATACAAGACATCGATACCATCGTACATGGCACCACGGTAGCCACCAATGCCTTGCTCACACAGAACGGAGCAAAAACCGCACTTATCACCACCAGGGGTTTTCGCGATGCCCTGGAAATGCGCAGGGGCATTAGGGAAGAACGCTACAACAACCACTATCGCAATGTAGAACCGCTGGTATCCAGGCAGTTCCGCTACACGGTGGATGAACGCGTAGATGCCGAAGGCAATCCGATCAAAGCGCTTGATACAAGCGAACTTGATTCATGTATCACCACAATAAAAGAAGAAGGAATAGAGGCTGTTGCTGTGTGCTTCATGAACTCGTACCTAAACAGCGAACACGAAAAGCATGCCACCGAATACTTGCGCGAGCAATTGCCCGAGCTATTCATTTGCGGCTCCTATGAAGTATTGCCATCAGTCCGTTTTTACGAGCGGGTGAGCACCACCTGCGTGAACGCGTACATAGGTGTGGTGGTAGAACGGTACCTGAAATCTTTACTTGATAAACTTGAAACTCTAAACTTCAAAGGCAAGCTGCTGATCATGCAAAGCAACGGAGGTGTAGTAACACCTGAGGTTGCCTGCAAGATAGCTGCCGTAACTTCTCTTAGTGGGCCGGCTGCTGCACCCATAGCCGGAGCCTATTATGCCGAACTGTTGGGCTATGATAATTGCATTACCATGGACATGGGCGGCACCAGCTTTGATGCCTCACTGGTAGTGAATCGTCAGTGTGTTACCAGTACAGATGGTGAAATAAACCGCTACCGCATTGCCCTGCCTACATTAGACATTGTGACCATTGGTGCCGGAGGCGGCAGCATTGGCTGGATAGATAACGGTGGATTATTGAAGATGGGCCCTCAAAGCGCAGGCTCATTGCCCGGCCCTATCAGCTATGATAGGGGTGGCGAACAACCCGCCTGCACGGACGCTGACCTGCTACTCGGTTACCTTGACCCCAACTTTTTTGCCGGTGGCAAATACGCATTGAACAAGGAAAAAGCAGTAGAACAAACAGAAAAGAACCTTGGTCAACCCTTAGGAATGGATGCCCAAAATGCGGCAGCAGGCATGTACCGTGTCATTAACATGAACATGGCACAAGGAGTGCGCGAAGTAAGCGTTGAAAGAGGCTACGACCCGAGAGAATTTCTGATGATTTGTGCCGGTGGAGCAGGCTCCATTCATGCGGGCGAGATTTGCCGTGAGCTGGAGATACCCATGTTCGTTGTGCCAAGCGTTGCTCCTATCTTCTGCGCTGCGGGTATGTTGCTCGGTGACCTGAAGCATGATTATGTGCGCTCTTATATGAGCACCCTCAGTGGCATTGATAATGACCACTTCCTAAAATTATATGCCGAAATGAAGGAAGAGGCAATCGCCACATTAATAGAAGAAGGCATCGCAGAAGACAAGATTCAATACATTCCATCGCTTGACCTGCGCTATGTCGGTCAGTATCATGAGGTGCCTTTAGAGGTCACCATGGATGACATCCTTAATGTGAATTTGGAGGGCATCAAAGATGCTTTTCATAAAGAGCACAATCGCCAGTTTGGCTACGAACTAAAAGAAGAAGGCACAGAGTTGGAGGCCATCAACATTCGCTTGCGAGCTATTGGCATCACCGAAAAACCTGAATCCTTATCCAGTCCTGTTGAAGATGCTGTCACTTCCTTGGATGCCGCAATCAAAGGAAAACGGGAGGCTTATATCCCTGAAGCAGATGAGATGAGAGAAGTAACAGTGTATGATGGAGACAAGCTGATCGGTCAATTCAAAATAGACGGTCCTGCCATCATAGAACAGGTGAACACCACCATGGTATTGGGCGAAAGCTACAACTGCGAGACAGGTATCGGAGGAGCATTCATTGTATATAATAAAGAATTAATGCCGGAAGGGTTTAGGAGCAAATCACAAACCGAAGAAATACCTGCCTCATGGGAGTAGCGATTGATAAAATATTACTCAGCATCTTCCAGCGGGCATTCAAAAGCATCACTGATGAGATGAGCATATCACTAACGAAGACCACCCGCTCCCCCATCCTGTGTGAAGCAAAAGATTTTGTTACCGGCCTGTATGATGCACAAGGCTACATGCTGGAGCAAACCGAAAACCTGCCCATCCTGTCCTTCTCCTTAGGACCAGTATGCAAGGTGATTTTGGAGCAGTATGGTGATGACATCCACCCGGGCGATGTAGTGATACACAACGATGTGTTCAGCATGGGCAATCAGAATAATGATGTGGCCATTTTCAAACCAATTTTTGCAGAAGGACAATTGGTAGGCTGGTCGGCTGCCAAGGGCCACCAGGCTGATATAGGTGGTGCAGTACAGGGCGGCTATAACCCCAACGCCACAGAGGTTTGGCAAGAGGCGCTGCGCATCCCTGCGGTGAAGTTGTACGAGAAAGGTGAACTGAGAAAAGATGTGTGGAACCTCATTTTTGCGAACATCCGCCTCACCATGGTACAAGAAGATATCAAAGCCCAAATAGGCGCATGCTCACTGGGCGAAAGACGGTTGCAGGCACTGGTCGAGAAATATGGCATTGATTGCTATGAGGCACACAAGCAAGAGTTGTTCAAAAGCACAGAAAAGATGATGCGAGCGGAGATTGCAGCCATTCCAAACGGCTCTTACAGTGGCAGCAGCATGGTTTATTATGATGGGAAACATGTGGGCTCAGAGTTTGAAATCAAAGCAAACATCACGGTAGAAGATGAGGACATCACCTTTGATTTCTCTGAAAGCAGTGAGCAAACAAACGGTTTTGTAAACGGCACTTATACTTCCTCCTGCTCCGCCATCACACTCACCCTGTTGCAAATGGTGAATCCTGATATCCCCCATAACGAAGGGATGATAAAACCACTAAAGTATATCGTTCCCGAAGGAACTATTCTCAATGCAGCCTACCCCAAAGCAACCACTTTCGGCAACCACCTCTGCCCGCAAGTAGCAGATTCAATTTTTAAAGCATTGGGTCCTGCAATACCGGGTAAAGTAACAGCCGGCTGGAACCACCTGCTGTGTTCACTATTCACAGGCATCCACCCAAGAACTGATGAGAAATATGTAGATATATGTTTCATGGGACTGAAGGGCGGATCGGGTGCACTTGAAGGCGATGACGGCTATGACCACATAGGTATGATAGATGCCTCAGGCGGATTGTTGGATCAGGACTATGAAATGTACGAGCAGCAAACGCCTCACCTAATCCGCAAGCATGAATTCATCAAAGATTCAGGCGGAGTAGGCAAATGGAGAGGCGGCCTTGGTGTGGAAACAATTATAGAAGTGGGCGGTGATGATACCACCATGGTCGTTTTTGGTGATGGAGATGTGGAAGAGAACTACGGATTATTTGGTGGAAAAGGCAGCATTCTAAACAGCATTACTCTTACCTACCCTGACGGAACCGAGAAAGTGCCTCTAAGTAAAGACATAGTAGAAGGTATCCCTAAAGGAACCATCTACAGCCAAGTAGCAGGTGGAGGTGGCGGGTACGGCAATCCCAGCGAACGAGACCGTGAAGCCGTTGCCAACGACCTGAGGAATGAAGTGATTTCGGAGAAACAGGCAACTATTGAATATGGCTATGAAAAATAGAACGCAGATAACGCAGATGATTATGATAAGCGCAGACTTCAAATCCGATAGCTATCGGATCATATTGAATCATTAAAAATCAGCGTCATCAGCGTTCCAAAACATTGTAGAATGAGCACACACGAAACCATATTGCCAGAAGGTTGGCCACTACCCAAAGGATACTCTAATGGTATTCTTGCACAAAAGGGAAGAACACTCTTCTTAGCTGGCCAAGTGGGTTGGACACCCGAAGAGAAATTCGCCAGTGAGGACTTGGTGCCGCAATTCGAACAAGCACTAAAGAACATCGTTGCAATCGTAGAAAAAGCAGGCGGCAAGCGCGAAGACATCTGCAAGATGACCTGCTTCTGCAAGGACCGTGACCAGTATTTAGCTACTCGTAAAGAATTGGGGAGCATTTGGAAAGAAATCATGGGCAAGCACTACCCATGTATGAGCATGATTTTCGTTGTGGATCTGCTTGACCACCCTGCATTGATTGAAATTGAAGCAATGGCAGTAATACCTGATTGATGGATTTTGAATTAACCGACATACAACAAGCCACCCAGCAAACTTTCAAAGAGTTTGTTGACAAGCGAGTGATGCCCCAGGCACAGGCCATCGATGAGAACAAGGAGTTCCCGATGGAATTATTTCGTGAAGTGGGCGACATGGGCTTTTTCGGCATGCGCTACCCGGAAGAAGCGGGTGGCACGAACATGGACATCGTGTCCTACTCGTTGGCTGTAGCGGAACTTTCAAGAGGTTCCCTTTCACTGGCAATGGTATGCACCATGCAATCCCTAATGGCCACCTACTTCCTTTACCGCTTGGGCGATGAGAAAGTGAAAAGCAACTTCGATGCGGCACTGAAAGGTGAAAAGATTGGTGGCATTTGCATGACCGAACCCAATGCCGGCAGCGACCTCATGGGAATTCAAACTACTGCCAAGGTACTGGATGACGGCTATGAACTGAATGGTCAAAAGACCTGGGTGACCTCAGCACCGGTGGCGGATTTCTTTACCGTACTGGCCAAGACAGACAAGGAAGAAGGATTATCAATCTTCTTCGTGCCTTCCGATACCGAGGGAGTTGTTATTGGTAAGAGCATTGAGAAACTGGGTGTTAGGGGTTCAGTAACCAGCGAAGTGTCTTTTGATGGTGCAAAAATTCCCAAGAACTATCTGTTGGGTGAATTGGGTGATGGCACTAAATATTTGCGCGAAGTCCTTGCAGAGATACGCATTATGACTGCCGCATTGTCAATTGGTGTAGCAACAGCAGCTTTTGAGGACGCACTCCAATACTCGAAGGAGCGCGAGCAATTCGGAAGACCCATCAGTAAATTCCAGGCAGTGAAAATGAAGTTTGCTGAGATGTCTGTACAATTAGAGACCGCAAAACACTACATGCTCTACGCAGCCAACCTTAGTGACAAGAACCTACCAAGAGCCAAAGAATCCATGATTGCCAAGCTGTATGCTTCGGAAGTAGCCAATTCTATATGTGATGAAGCCTCACGGGTGCTGGCTTCCTATGGCTATGCTACGGAATACCCACTGCAACGCTACCTGCGCGATGCGCGCTTTACGCTCATCGGTGGCGGCACATCAGAGATTTTGAAGATTAATATTGGAAAAGAATTAGGATTATAAGTGAAATGAAACAATGAGTAACACATGAAAAATAAAGTAAAGAAAATGTTTCCAGATGCGTACATACCATACGGAACATGGGGTAGCAGCTTTTTCCCTGCATGGCAAACTTCACCGCTGGCCGAGGTGAACATCGGGCAGTTTGCCGGTGAGTCTATGGCGCTAATCATGGGAAAACGAAAAGTACCGGTAAGCCATCTCGATTATTTAATTATTGGTTCTACTGTGCCATGGCACTATAAATTCTGGAATGCCACCGTAGTGGCCAACTGTATGGGCAGGCGATTGCCTGGTTTCCAGATGGAGCAGGCTTGTGCCACCGGTTTACAGGCAGTAATCCTTGCTGGCGGACAGGTACAAAGTGGTGCCTCTGATGCAGTGGGCGTTCTCACGTTCGACCGCACCAGCGACTCACCAGTAGGTGTGTTCCCAGAACGGAGAAGCTACCGAAGAACGGAAGCTATTGTGGACGTGTGGGACAACTTCGGATTCGACCCGGCAACCGGAAACGCCATGCTCAGTGCTGCCGGAATGGCAGCAAGAAAGTACAAAATTGACCGTAGGGAAGTCGATGAGCTTACAGCTCACCGCTATGAGCAATACTTCAACGCAAAAGAATCAGGTTTCCTTGACAGGGTAACCGTACCGTTGGAAATCCTAAACGTGCAAGGCAAATCTGCCGGTTGGGTTGATGAAGACAAAGGCGTTCGAAAAATATCACTGGACAGTCTACGCGCTATGCATGAACTCGACACCTGTGTTACGGGAGGTACGCAAACACATGCCTCTGATGGTATGGCAACGTTGCTGGTTACCAACAAGAGGAAAGCGAAAGAGATTAGTAAGCGACCGGAGGTGGAAATCTCTTTCGTTGCAAAAACTGAGATGCGAACCAATCCTTCTTTGATGCCAGAGGCACCCGCATTGGCAGTTCAGAAACTGTTGAAGCAAACTGGTCTCTCTATGGATGACATGAAGGTGGTGAAAGACCACAACCCTTTTGCGGTAAACGATGCCATCTTCACCAAGGTTTTGGGTTACGATTGGCATAACATGAACAATACGGGAAGCCCATTAGTTTGGGGACACCCACAAGGTCCTACGCTAACAAGAGTGCTCATTGAAGCATTTGAAGAGGCTGTTGATTTAGGTGGTGGCTACGTGCTTGCGTTCGGCTGTGCGGCTGGTGACGTTGGCATTGCCGCAATTTTTGAAGTGAAATAAAAATTACGAAAGAAAAGAATTACGATATGAAATCAATGCGAAAATCAACACTGGAAACGCTCGGACTGGGAACGGTGTTGGAAATATTTCAGAGCGGGAAACTACCCGTTGATACAGCTGCACTGGTAGACGAAGTCTTCGGCCCGCCCGAAGACAGGGGAGCCATTGTAATATCCGGTGCCAGTGGTATTGTGGGAGCAGGGAAAGTGATGCAGTTTGCTTCACGTCTGAGACCTTACGGTATTCCTATTGTCGCTCTGGATTTACCGGGTGCACCAGATGGTATTGGTATGCAATACAAAGGATTGGTTCAAGGATTCGGAAGGGATGCTGCCAACGATATTATGAAGAACATCATCCAGTTGAGCTACGATGGTAAAACGCTTCCCAACTCGATAGCGAACTACAAACCGAAGTTCTTGCTGGAAGCCATTCCAGAAATTCTGGATTTGAAAAAAGCACATTATAAGCTTTTTAGAAAGCAGTTCCCTGGTATTACCATTTACTCGGTTACTTCAGGTTTCCCGGCTTCGCAGCTAGGCGTGAACATTGCTCACCCAGCATTCCCGCATGAGATAAACAAGATTTTTGAAATAGTTGAAGATGAGCCATCGGCTTCTACACAATTACTGTGGTCGCTTGGACTCATACCCATGTCCGTGAGCGATGACTGGTCATTCGTACTGGATGTCTTTTTCTGCGGATTAATGTTGGCAGGACTCCGGTATCATAATATTACCAACACACCCTACTGGAAAGCAGATAAACAAATCCGTCAACTGGTTGGCCCCAATCCGTTCAGGGCACATGATGCCATTGGAGCAAAAGGTGCGAACTTCCTTACCTGGTCATGTCTTCATCATTTAGAGAAAAACTACGGTGGATTATTTACCCCTACAGCCGATTTGGACGAGCGTAAAGACAGCGGCCAGAATTGGTACCCCCTTAACCATTTCCGCCCGATGGTAAACTGGACCATGGATGAGGAAGATGAAGATACGCTTCACACGTCCATCCTGGGACCATTGTTCCAGATGACCTCCATTATGTTGAAAGAGAATCGTGCTCACCTTACTGACATGAATTCAATTGGAGAAACCTGCGCACAATTTACCAATGGGTTACTGGCAATGGCAAGAAGTTATGGCGCTAACGAAACGGTAAAAATTGTGGAGAAGTACCACAAACTACATCCTGAATCTGCTTCAACCGAGTGGTATCCCGCAGAGTTCAAGAAGATGAAGAATGTGGCATGGCAACAACTGTACGTAAATGCCCAGCATGATGGGAAAGCTGGTGTAATCACTATTAGTCGTGAAAGCTACAACAGTGACGTGGATGCTGAGATGAACCGTGCTATTGATTGGTTGAAGAAAGGCAAGATAAAACGCGTAATCGTTACATCAGACTTTCATCTGAGCACACAAATGGTAGGCGCAGATACCAGCGAGTTTTTCCCGGCATTGCTCGACACGAAAAAAGGAGAAGCAATTGCTGCAGGTTGGTCTAAAACAGCAAGGCGGCTACATGACGAATTCGAGATCTCTGTTGGCTTCGTGAATGGAAAACGCTGCATGGGCGGCATGTTGGAATTAATGATGCACTGTCACTACCTTATCACCGATGAAAACACCGACATTTCCATGCCAGAGGTTACCCTGCCCGTTATACCTGGAATGGAGGGTTGCCACTGGGCCATCCGTAAAGCCGGTGAGAAAGACAGAAGCCGTCTGGTAAAAATGTTGTTGGAAGGCAAGCGAACAAAGGCGAAGGATACCAAAGGTTGGCTGGTAGATTATGCAGGTCCGATGGAAGATGCAATTCAAAAAGCATGGGAAATCATGCAGAATGGTACGTCTGCGCTTCCGCTACGAAAAGTGGAGACGAGACCATTGGGTATTTCCACTGCCAAGGTGAAACTTCCGAAGGCCACTGACCCCGCAGTTAAGGACGCTCGTAGGGCCATTTCTGACTGCATTGAAGCTTCGTGTAACACCACATTAGCGAAAGCAATTTCTGTTCAAGCTAAACACTCTGCTGAGTTCATGGTAACTAAAACATGTAGAAGAGGAAGTGTAGGACAAGCGTTTGATAAAATAATGAGTTCGTAATGTTTGAATAGAACGCAGATAACGCAGATTTTTATGATGAACGCTGATAATTATAAACACTCCGAAATCACCGAAAAAGTGATACAGGCCTTCTATAAGGTGTACAATACACTGGGTTATGGTTTTTTGGAAAAAGTTTATGAAAATGCGTTGTTCATCGAATTGAAATCAATGGGGTTTTTTGTTGAGAAACAGCGACCAATAACAGTTTTCTATGAAGAGCAGCAGGTTGGTGAATATTATGCCGATTTGATTGTGGAAGAATGTGTGATTGTTGAGTTGAAAGCCGCAGAAGCGCTATGTGAAGAGCACGAATTTCAGCTAATCAATTATTTGAAGGCAACGGAAATTGAAGTGGGACTTTTGTTGAATTTCGGCAAGAAACCACAACTGAAGAGGAAAGTATTTAGTAATGAAAAAGTAGAACACAGTTGATTATGATAAACCCAGATTTCAAATCATAATGAATCATAAAAAATCAGCGTCATCAGCGTTCCATAATAATATTGAGTTATGAAAATACTACTCTCAAAACCCGGTTTAGACGGCCATGATGTAGGCGTTAAGGTGCTTGCCCATGGACTTTTGGAAGCCGGCTTCGAAGTAGTTTACACCGGGCTTCGCAAGTCAATAGAAACCATAGTGGATATGGCGGCACAAAACAATGTGGACGCTATTGGCCTCTCTATTCTCTCGGGTACACATTTGGTGCTGGCACAACAAATGAACGAGCTTATGACTGAGCGGAACCTGAACACGCCCTGGTTCGTTGGAGGGAACATTCCCGCAGGCGATGTACCTAAACTGGAAGAAATAGGTGCCAACAAGGCATTTGCTACCGGCAGCAAGGTGCAGGAAGTGGTGGATTATTTTAACGAATCGAATGTAACAGCATGAGCGAAGTGAAAGTAAAACCAACCGCTGAAGAACTGGGTGTAAACAAGGTGCACTTGGAATCAGGTATAGAGGTTGACCCGATATACACGCAGGATGATGTGGAGAATTCAGCCATTCAACATGAGATGCCAGGTGAATACCCTTTCACAAGGGGAATTCATTCCACTATGTACCGAAAGCGGCCCTTTACCATTCGACAGTATGCCGGTTTTGCTTCGCCAGAAGAAACCAACGAACGCTTTCATTTCTTAATAAAGAATGGTCAGTCGGGACTTAATGTTGCCTTCGATTTGCCCACCCAGTGCGGCCTTGATAGTGATGATCCAAGAGCACTAGGCGAAGTAGGCCGGGTGGGGATGACGGTTGACACACTCGCTGATTTCGAAACTGCCTTCAAAAGGATTGATCTGGATAAGATTACCGTTTCCCTTACCATTAACGGTTCTGCTATCATTGCAATTGCCATGTATATCGCCATGGCGGAAAAGGCCGGTTACGACATTTCCAGCTTAAGAGGGACTGCACAAAATGACATTCTGAAAGAATTCATTGGCAGAGGCACTTGGATATTTCCGGTGGATAAGTCGGTGAAACTGGTTGTGGACACCATTGAGTATTGCGCGAAACATGTTCCTAAATACAGCCCGGTAAGTGTATGTGGCTACCACATTCGTGAAAGTGGAGCTAATCCAATACAGGAGATGGCCTATGCTTTTTGCATTGCCAAAGCTTACACAGATGGTGCACTGAGCAGAGGTATTGACATAGATGATTTCGCGTCTCGTCTATCTTACAATTTCGACATCTATGGTAACCTATTCGAGCAGATTGCAAAGTTTAGGGGTGGCAGACGGTTGTGGGCTAAAATAGTTAGGGAAGAATACGGTGCCAAGAACGACAAAAGTTGCTGGCTGCGCATGATTGCGGGCGGAGGTGGTGGCGGCCTCACCAAAGAACAACCGGAGAACAACATTATCCGAAGTGCTTATTACGCTTTGATTTCAGCTCTTTCAGGAACACAAACAATGGCAATCTGTAGCTATGACGAAGCTTACACTATTCCGACCGAAAAATCAGCTGAAATTTCCTTAAGAACCATGCAAATTATGATTCACGAAATGGGAATCTGCGATACGGTTGACCCATTAGGTGGTTCCTATTATGTGGAATCGCTCACCGACCGATTCGAGAAGGAAATTGCTGAAGAAATGAAAACCGTTGACCAGTGGGGCGGAATTGTGAATGCCGTAGCGACAGGAAAAATTCAGGAGTCAGTTTCCAAGCAAGCTTACGAGCGCGAAATGGGAATGCAAACAGGTGATGTTGCAAAAGTGGGGGTAAACATGTTTACGCGTGAGGAGGACCCGAAACCGGTTGATTTTCATCCTTACAACCAGGAAGCTGCTGACAAGCAAGTGGAGAAGTTAAAGAAAATCAAAGAAGAAAGAAATAACGAAAAGGTTCAAGAACTTCTGGAGGTAATTAGAGCAGATGTCGAAGCCGATAACAACCTGATGCCATCTATAATTGCAGCCGTGAAAGAATACGCAACTGTTGGTGAAATTGTGCAGGTATTGAAGGACGAGTATGGAGAATTTGAAGAACCCATCTTCTTTTGAATAGAACGCAGATGACACAGATGATTATGATTAACGCAGATTTCAAAATCATAATGAATCATAGAAAATCAGCGTCATCAGCGTTCCATAAACAAGTGAATGATTGAACGGAAAACGATACTAAGTTTAGAACAAGCGTTAACATTACCCTACGCCACTCAACGCTTTGCACAGCTTGGATGGCGGGTCATTCGCATTGAGTCCACCGGCAAACCCGGACAAAAGAACCCGGGCGACCCCAACCGATATATAGGAGAAGACACAGGAACTGATGACATGCATGCCTACTTCGTTGCGCCTAATGTAGGAAAGGAAGCCATAACCCTTAACCTGAAAGAGAAAAAAGGGCAGGAACTGCTGAAGCGTATCATTAAGGAATTAAAGGTAGATGTGTTCATGTGCAATACCCTACCGAAGCGCTACGAGCAGTTCGGGATGGATTACGACACACTGAAAGAGGCCAACCCTCAACTCATTTGGTGCGGAATCTCTGCTTTCGGGCCTGATTTTCCTGACCGTGCAGGTTATGATCCTGCATTGCAGGCCATGCTAGGTTACATGCACCTTACAGGTGAACCCGACCGTGACCCCATGCTTTGCGGTTTGCCCCTCATCGACCTGAAAGCTGGTGATGAAGCATTTGCACAAGTATTGCTCGCAATGCTTGAACAAAAGGAAACAGGTAAAGGCAAACGCATTGACATTTCCATGGCACAATGCGCTACTTCTTGGCTCATCACGGCCCTTCCGCAAGTTCAGTTCGCTGAAGATGAGAGCAAGCTCTTCACCAGAAGTGGTAACGAACACCGAAGCTTCGTACCATCCAATTGCTATCCTTCGAAAAATGGTTATGTCTATCTCGCTATAGGCAGTGATGGACAATGGGAAAAGCTGTGCGGTATAGAAGGATTCGCACACTGTGACACACCTGAAAGAAAAACAAACAATGGACGTAAGGCAGAAAAGGAGGCAGTTTATGCTGACATCAGAAAAGGATTACAGAACTATACTACCAATGCATTTATTGACATCTGCCTGAAGAACGGACTGGCAGTAGCTCCTGTGTTTACACCAAAGGAAGTAGGTGAACAGAATTTCATTGATAAGTTAATGGTAAAGACCAAGTTACCTTCCGGCAGGGAAGTAAAACTTTTCCCTGCACCAATGGATACCGAATACCTTTCAGAGAACAACAACGAAATGGCAGCCCCACCAAGATTAGGTGAGCACAATGAAAGTGTGTTTTCGGAAGCAGGACTGACGCAAAATGAAATTGATGAAATAAGAAATAATGGATTGATTTAATAGAACGCAGATAACGCAGATGATTATGATAACCGCTGATAAAGAAATCATAATGAATCATAAAAAATCAGCGTCATCAGCGTTCCAACCAAAATGAATAACAAAGTCATTGATATGATTACCATTCTTGGCCCCACCGCAACCGGGAAAACAAGTTTTGCAGCAGCCCTTGCAGCACAACTCAATGGAGAGATTGTTAGCGCTGATTCCCGGCAGGTGTACAAGGAAATGAACCTTGGCACGGGTAAAGATTATGAGGATTACATGGTAGATGGCCAGCAGGTTCCCTACCATATCGTTGACATCGTTGAACCGGGCTCGGAATACAATGTGTACGAGTTTCAAAAGGATTTCCTACAGGCATACGATGGCATTCGGGAAAGAGGAAAGCTGCCTATTTTATGTGGCGGAACTGGAATGTATCTCGAAGCTGTCTTGAATGGATATACATTGATACAGGTGCCAGTGAACGAGAAGTTAAGGTCAGAGCTCGAAGAAAAGCCGACAGAAGAACTGGCTGATATATTAAAGGAACTCCGTACGGTTCATAATACCACCGATACCATTCACCGTAAACGCACCATTCGAGCTATCGAGATTGAAACCCACAACAAACAAAATCCTCCGCCTGAGAATACTTTTCCGGAAATCAATACTGAAATATTCGGTTTGAAATTCGCCCGCAGCGTGATTCGTGAACGAATAACAAAACGTCTGAAAGAGCGATTAGATGACGGAATGATTGATGAAGTCAAAGGATTGTTAGACAAGGGAATTCACCCTGACAAGCTGAAATTCTATGGGTTGGAATACAAGTTCCTAACCATGCATGTGTTGGGCGAATTGAGCTACAATGACATGTTTCAAAAGCTGAACACTGCTATTCACCAATTCGCGAAAAGGCAGGAGACATGGTTCAGAAGAATGGAAAGGAACGGTTTCAGTATTAACTGGATTAACGGAAATCTTCAAATGGAAGGGAAAGTCAAGGTGGCACTTGAAATGTTAGAAACAAAAGCGATTGAGCAATAGAGTCGTTGACATATTAACCCCTTTTGAAACACCTGAGAAAGTGTGTGCGATGGGCAACGAAGCTGTTGCAAGAGGGGCATTGGAAGCGGGTGTCAATGGGGTGTTCTCCTATCCTGGCACACCATCTACAGAAATTTCAGAAATTTTTAACCAGATATGTGATTTTCAGAATAAGAAAGATAACCAAAGGTCGTATCCTGAATTGACTAAAAACCCAGTTTACTTCGAGTATAGCATCAACGAGAAGATAGCCCTTGAGAAAGCCATTGCCTACTCGATTGGCAACAAGAGTGCGATGTGTATCATGAAGAATGTGGGCATGAATGTAGCCAGCGATGCGCTAATGAGCATTACCTACCAGACCATTGTTGCACCAGTTGTGATTGTACTGTGCGATGACCCGGGTTGCCACAGCAGTAGCAACGAGCAAGATAGTCGTCACTGGGGCCCGATGGCATCCGTACCTGTATTCAATCCTGCTACTCCTGAAGAGAGCCACAGCATGGTGAAAGAGGCATTCAAACTTTCAGGTGCACTAAAACTTCCCGTTATTGTGCGGATGACCACCAGAGTGTCACACACAAGAGGAATTCTTAACTACAGTGGTATTCAAAGTGATGGGCGTGAAGCTCATTTCGACCGCCTTCCTGAACACATAAATATTCCAGCCAGAACAGCAACAGCTCACCAAAAACTACTCAACAAACTGCAGAGTGAAACCATCGAACCGTTCTTTTCTATCAATAACAAGGTTTGGGATGGAGGCGATTCCAAACTTGGAATCATTTGTAGTGGCGTTGCGGTTGCTTACTTGAAGGAAGTGTTACACCGTAATGATTTGAACGATCTTTCCGTATTGGAACTCGGTCTCATTCATCCCTTCCCGGAGAAAGGCGTTTTGAACTTTCTGAATACTGGTTTCGAAAAAATATTGGTGCTTGAAGAACTCGACCCCATCATTGAGAATAATGTGCGCACACTGGCACAGAAGAACGGTGTCAGAACAGAAGTTATAGGGAAAGGATTCAGCACTTTAACTCCTACGGGTGAATTCTCACTGGAACAAATAAGAGACGTTATTGCCAAATTCGCAAGTACTGATTGCCACTGTCCTCAACCACTTCCAAATTGGGAATCAACAGCCGAAGGGCTTCCTCCAAGGCCACCTGCATTGTGCGCTGGTTGTCCACACCGAGCCACATTCTACGCCTTGAAATTGAGCGTTCCCAGAGAACATTCTGAACTCGCCATGTGTGGTGACATAGGTTGTTTCGGACTAGGTGCATTACCTCCGTTGAAGATGATTGACACCATCAATCACATGGGGATGAGCGTGTCAATGGCACAAGGACTTTCGGAAGCATTCCATACTGACGATGGAAACCGAAAGACAGTTGCCATGCTCGGTGATGGTACCTTCTTCCATTCCGGGGTGGCTTCTTTGATGAATGCTGTTTACACCAAATCCAACGTGCTGGTCATCATTTTCGATAACCGAACCATAGGCATGACAGGGGGGCAGGACCATCCTGGTGCCAGTCAGCACGAGCTGAAATACAAGGAGATACAAATCGAGCCATTAGTGAGAGGAATGGGCATTCCTGTGGAAACAATTTCTCCTTTCAACTTGAAGGACACCTTCGAAAAGATAAACAGGGGTGTGCAAATTGAAGGAGTCTCGGTCATCATTTCCAAAGCGCCTTGCATTTTCGTTCCTGATTTTACGGAAACACGGACCCAGCGCAGGATTTGGGTGGACAAAAACAAATGCAACACTTGCGCCAACCATTCTGATTTAGGTATTGCCTGCTCACGCCAAACGTCACCACAAGGTAGTTTGGCACGCGCTCGTGCTAAGATTGAGGCAGATGTTTCCATTGAAGCCGAGCGCCAGGCTTGTCCGGCAAACATCTGCAATCACGGTTTTTTCAACTCGATTTTGGAAGGCGACTATAAAACCGCGGTGGACATCGTGCGCGACAAGATGCTGTTCGCCCGTACCTGTGGGGATATCTGCCACCGTCCCTGTGAGCTTTTTGCCAGCGAAGGAAGCGGTGAAGTAGTTCCCATTAAGCAGTTGAAGAAGTATGTGACTTCCATGGAAGAGCATACCATGGACTTTACTAACGCATTAAGTCGTGCAAAGGAAGCTGAACAGAAAGGTAAGAAAGTAGCCATTGTGGGAGCTGGGCCGGCAGGATTGAGTGCTTCTTACGACCTCATCCAACAAGGATATTCGGTTACACTTTTCGACAAAGAAGAAAATGTTGGCGGGCTCGTTCGATTTGCTATTCCCGACTTCCGGATGAACAAAACTGACTTCGATTTCGAAGCGAACATGCTGAAGGAACTGGGAGTGAAATTCGAGCTGGGCAAGGCACTTGGAAAGGACATCACCCTTGAGCAGCTATCAACCGATTATGACGCAGCATTGCTTGCCATAGGCATGAGTAAGCCGAAGGTGCTGGATATGGTTGATAAGAACATCCCTGATGATAAACGCACCAATGCATTGGATTTTCTGAAGGCATACAACACCCAAACTGCTGACATACCTATTGGTTCCAACATTTTGGTGATTGGTGGAGGGAACAGCGCCATGGACGCAGCCCGTTCAGCAAAGCATATGGACAAAAGCAACCGCGTCATTCTTTCCTGTGTTGAAACAAAGGAAGAAATGCCTGCTTTCGTTGAGGAAATCGAGCACGCCATTGAAGAAGGTATAGAGTTGATTCCCGACAGTTATGTGAGTAGTTGTTCGGCAAACGGCAATCTGCAATTCGAACTAAACACCTTTTTAAATAAAAAAGCCCAGCAAAACATTGAAGCCGATTATGTCATCGTTGCCATCGGGCAGGATTCCGAAACAGAAGTACTTATTAGCTCGGAATTAGACGAGACCAATCGGGTCAGGGCAGATAACAAGACAGGTAAAACCGCTACTGACAACGTATTCGTTGCTGGCGACCTCTGCTCTGGGAACCACATGAGCGTAATTGGTGCCATTGCCAGTGGAAAACGTGCAGCAACAGGCATTCGCCAGTTGTTAGAGGGCTATGAATATGATTATGAAGGCGCTGAGGCATTGCACATGCTCAACACTGAACAGCCCAAAGGTCACTTAAGCATGAAGGTGGAAATGAGCAACCAATTGCTGAAAGAAATCACCCACTTCGACCTGTTCCAGGCGTGCCAAAAATGCAACCACTGTATTGACAATTTCGGCTGCCCCGCCCTTGTAAAAGTGAAAGGAAAGATAGAACTGGACGAAACCAAGTGCACTCACTGTGGGTTGTGCATTGACGTCTGCCCCAATGGTGCCATCCAGTGGGAAGACGAAAAAGAAATGGCAACCGTATGAGCAACACAACTAAAATACAGATAGCAGGAGTTGGCGGCCAAGGAGTAGTTTACCTCACAAATCTGCTGGTAGAAGCTGCAATGATTGCCAATATACCAGTGGCTACTAGTGAGATTCACGGCCTCTCCCAAAGGGGCGGTTCAGTGAATGCGGGAATGACCTTTGGTGAAAATTCCTATGGTTTTATTGAGGAAGCAGGAGCTGATTTCCTGTTGGGACTGGAAGCATTGGAAGCCCAGCGCTGCATCAACTTTCTGAACAAAAACAGCAAGGTAGTCATTGACAACAACCGTATGCTTCCCTACTCAGTGAATGCTGAAACCGCTAAATATCCTGATACAGTTAAATTCATCGAATACCTGAACAAGCACCTCAGCGATGTAATATTCATTGAAGAAATGCCTGTAGAAGTAGCTTCCATCTCGCGCAATGTATTTGTGGCTGGTTGCGCCAGCCAGTTGAAGGGCTTCCCTGTGCAATACGAGCACATTGAAGAAGCAATTCGAAAAACGGGAAAGAGTGGTATTATAGAAATGAGTGTAGATGCACTTGCATTAGGAAAAGAATTCACAGCAGAAAAAGTAAGTACATGAACATCACCTTCACCATAAACGGCAAAGAACAAACGAAGGACATCAAACCTTCAACGCTACTTATCGACCTAATCCGTGACGACTTCAAGTTAAAAGGCACAAAGCCTGGGTGCCTTGAAGGCGAATGCGGTGCCTGCACAGTTCTCGTAAATGGAGCCGCCATCAATAGTTGCTTGTTCCTTGCTATTAATATTGAAGGTAAGTCGGTAACTACAATTGAAGGACTTAGTAGTGTGGAGAAGCCATTAGACAGTGTGCAGGAAAAGCTCATCGAACACGGTAGCGTTCAATGCGGTTTCTGCACCAGCGGGATGGCTTTGAATATTAAGTCCTACAGTGAAAAGTGCAAGACTGAAGGGAAGATTCCCACTCGTATTGAAGTGGCGAAAAGTTTGGAGGGGAACTTATGTAGATGCACTGGATATGTTAAACTAATTGACGCTGCAGAAGCGGTTTATGAGGAAGAATCATGAGTAAGAAACTGAAACATATCGGGAAACCACACACCAAGTTTGACGCGAAGGACCGTTCTACCGGACGCTCCGTTTACGGGCACGATATTGAACTGCCCGGGATGCTACACGGAGCCATTTTGCGTACCGAGTATCCCTGTGCGGATATCATTTCGATTGACACCAGCAGGGCGGAGGCGTTGGCGGGTGTGGAGTGCGTGATTACGGCTAAGGACATTGACGCCAACAATATCAGTTACAAACGTGACCACCCGGTGCTGAAGAACGGGCAAGTAAACTGCATTCGCGATGAAGTGGCTGCAGTTGCTGCTGAGACGAAGGAGATTGCCGAACAGGCGCTGCAACTTGTTGAGGTGAAGTACAAGGAGCGGCAGGGCATTTACGAGCCTTTCGATGCGCTGAAGGATGAGGCGGTTCAGATAAACCAATGGCAG
>PVBE010576949.1_pt1 | contig 35715 bp, 25 predicted proteins | sample 1631181 | NCBI WGS metagenome assembly PVBE01 (sample SAMN08397723, study PRJNA350692) | Marine metagenome, whole genome shotgun sequencing project. | isolation source: water | place: Pacific Ocean | collected 2012-04
CCTTCGTTATCAACAACGGTGAAAGCAAGGGTGCCGTGCGGTGAATCTGCGTTTGCGGTGGGAGCGGGTGCAGAAAGAACAATTAATATTATTGTTGTAAGCATCCGTGTATGCTACTCGGATGTCACTTGTTGTTGAGAACTTGTCCCACGAATATTCGCAAGGGAAACGTGTACTTGACGATTTTTCATTAAAAATTGCTGATAGGGAAATTGTCGCAGTAGTGGGGCACTCGGGCTGTGGGAAGACGACGCTTCTTCACTGCATAGTAGGGTTGCTAACACCGATTAAGGGAAGTGTTATTGTTGATGGAATCGATGTAATAAAAAAGAAAACCCATGAACGCGGCATTGGCATCATGATGCAAGATCAGCCGTTATACGAACATATTTCTGTTGAACAAAACATCGCATTTCCTTTACGCTCACGGATGGGGAAAAAACCAGACGTATCACATATACTTGAGCAACTAGAGCTTTTGCCAATTGCAAAACAAAAAGTATCAATGTGCAGCGGTGGCGAGCGTAGGCGCGTTGCTTTTGGCAGAGCGATTGTGACGCAACCAGCGGTCTTACTTCTTGACGAACCATTTGTTTCGCTCAATGAAGAGTTGCGCATAACAATGAGTAGGTTAATCAGCGACACTGGAATAACGACACTCTTGGTAACGCACGATACTAGCGAAGCGGAAGCAATTGCATCGCGAATCATTGCATTAAAAAATCACCCTTGAACCAGGGGGTTCAAGGGTGATGGAAGAGAAGAGAAGAGAAGGAACGCAACGAGCACCCTTTCGGGTAATTGTCACTCGAGGACGTTCCACCACTTCGCCCGTTAGGTTATCGGCAGTTCCACACTTATTTAACCACCTATAACCCACTTTTTTGCATATTTCTTTACCCAAGTTCACAAGTCGAGATATAGCAAAACCTTGCGTATCGCTTTTTTTTTGAGGTTTTTATCGGTACTTGATGGCCTGAATATAACCTGTTGTAGTAACAGGTTTTGCTAGTTTGTGTGGAACATTTTCTATATTTCGGACTATTGATGTGACACTACGTGGTCATGAAGTGACGTTTCGTTGTGGTATTCTTCACCCTCCATGACCGAGGTTCAAAAACACTTTCTGGGCTGGGATAAACCCTTCTTGCCTACCGCCGCCAAGTGGTTGCAAGAGCACTATTTACATGGCGAATTAGGGGAAGCAAAAGATGTTGTTATCCTAGTTTCTGGTAGTGCTGTACAAAGGCGATTGCAGTCATTGCTTGTTGAATTAGCCACAGAGCAAGGAAAGGCAATTGACCTTCCGTCTATTGTCACAACTTCAGGTTTTTTGAATTTAATTATTGATAGAAGCAAAAAAGTAGCAAGCAAGACATTGCATACAGTTTTAACAGCAACGGTAATGCGAGATCTTCCAAGGGAACAACTTGCTCCAATTCTTGGATTGAACGAACCAAATTATGATGATTTAAAACTTTGGATTGAGTTCGCAACAGAAGTGAATGATGTTGCAATGGAGTTAACGTTTGGCGGTTATGAATCTAATCCAGCAACATGGCCAGAATTACCACCAGAATTAGTCCATCAAAAATCAATTGATAAGTTTGAAGCAATTTCAGATATTTGCGAAACCGTATCAGAGATTCTTGCAGAAGAACAATATGTTACTCAAGAACATCAGTGGCTTGCGCTCCAGCACGAAGTTCTAAACGCGCCCAAGAAGATTGTCTTGCTTGGCACTACTGACCTTAATACATTACTTCGAAAAATTCTCTCAAGAATGGTTGCAAACGGGAGTTCTGTGGATGCTGCGATTCGGAGTCCTGAAACAAAAAAAGACTGGTTCGATGATTTTGGCTGTGTTATTCCAGATAAATGGAAACAAGAATTAATAGATGTTCCAGATAACTCTATTGCAGTTGCTGGTTCTCCAAGTAGTCAGGCCAATAAACTAATTGGAGCAATCTCATCACTTGAAGGCAAGTATGGCAAAGATGAAATTACTGTTGCAGTAACAAACGAAGAGTCTATTCCAGCTATTCGCAGGCAGTTAGAAGGGCATGATGTCAGCACAAGATTTGCTGGCGGCGATTCAGTTTTGCAATCGCCAGAAGTTAAATTACTTGAAGCGATTAGCGATTATTCACGAACGAAATCGTATCAATCATACGCATCATTAGTCCGCCATCCATTTATTGGAGCACTGCTAGAAATCCGTAGCAGTACATTGCATGAACTCGATAGATTTTATGCGCATCACTTGCCAACTACAATTGGCAAAAAATGGTTTACTCCTTCTAGTATTTCCTGGAGAGTGAAGAATAAGCCCCTTATAGAACTTCATGAGAAAGTATGGGGCTTATTTTCATCTGTACTAGATTCTTCGCAACAGAGTGTAACTAATTGGAGTTCAATTATTCGGGAATTACTGTTAACGCTGTACGACGACCAAGAATTAGATAGACAAAGCAGACGGCTATTTTCGCTAAAAGCAATTTTCTCAGCATTAGATACTATTGACATACTACCTATTTTTGTTGTTAATTCAATTGGTGGGGTAAAGATTGGAACAGTATTCGATTTAATTCTTGACGAATTGAAAAGTGTATCGATTCCAGAATATCCCAACCAAGAAGCCGTAGATATTGTTGGCTGGCTTGAGTCAATGACAGACGATGCGCCATGTTTATTCGTTGTTGGTATGGACTCTACTCTACTAGACGCAAGTACGAAAAGTAAAGCATTTCTTCCCGATTCGTTACGCGAAGAACTAGAATTAGAAACTTCAGCCGTTAAGTTAGCCCGAGATACTCATGCGGTATCTGCAATGTTACATTCGAGAATGAAACATGGACATTTAGGATGGATTGTTTCGAGGAGGACCGCAGATGGAGATCCACTAACTCCGAATCCTTTACTTTTGAGATGCGATAAAAATGAGCAATTAGCTAAGCGCTCTTTAACAATGGTTGTAGAACTAGGTGCAGACTCTCCAAGTGTTCCGCCTCGGTTCCTACAGACATCAGATTCAAAGAGTTGCAGTGCGCTTACTTTGCCGGATCCAGCTGTGATGTGTGTTGAACCAATAAAAAGAATGTCGGTCACGGCATTTAAGGATTACATTGCTTGTCCCTATAGATTTTGGCTTCGTAGAGTGCTTAAGTTGGGAGAAGAGCGTGATGATGTGCAGGAATTAGACTACGCGCTTTTTGGATCTCTTGTCCATGGAGCACTGGAACTCTTTGGTAAGGATGCAACTATAAAAGACTCTACTGATTCAAAGGCAATTCATGATTTTTTACTCAACTCTGTCGATGTGGTAGTTGAAGGTTTATTTGGAAAATATCCATTACCAACTGTTTCAGTTCAAGCGGAAATGGCGAAACAGAGGATGAAAGCGTTCTCCCTGTTTCAGGCAAAGCATCGAAAAAAGGGTTGGAAGATTGTTGGAATCGAAGAAAAAGAAGAAATTAAGTTTGGTGATGGTGACGATCCATTTATAGTTGCTGGAAAAATCGATCGAATTGATAAGCACGAAGATGGCCGAGTACTCGTTTTAGATTACAAAACAGGTACAACGAGTGCAGAAAAAGCACATGGGACTAAGGATGAGTGGAAGGATCTGCAGTTACCAATTTATCGGCATCTCGCAAAGAAGATGGGGTACGATTTTGACAAAGTGCGAACAGGATTTATATTAGTTGGAAGTAAAGATACGAGCGTACGTCCCGACTTTCCAAGGTGGAACGATGCTCAATTAAAAGCAGCAGATGATAAATTTTTTGAAATAGTTGAAGATGTTAGAACTGGAAAATATGCTCAATCTCCAGCAACACCTGCTCCGCGCTTTTTTGAGGATTTGTCTTGGATTTGTCAAGATAGTGGCATCATAGGCACAGGCGAGGGGGATACAAATGAGTGATTTTCAAGATTGCGTAGTAATCGAAGCGCTTGCCGGTGCAGGCAAAACGTATAAGTTGTCCCACCGTTATCTCGAATTGATTCAAATGGGTGAAGATCCTAACTCAATTCTTGCTACTACGTTTAGCAGAAAGGCGGCTGGGGAAATTAGAGATAGCATTATTGAACATGCAGCCAAAGCGGTCTTAATAGACGAGTCTCGAAAAGAAATGTGTGATTGCATCCCGAAACTAAAGCATTTAAATGAGGATGAGCAGAAAAAGGAATGTTCAGAATTATTACGAAACATTATTTCTAATTTACATAATCTTCAGATTAGTACGATTGATAGTTTTTTTGTTCGTACAGCGAAACTGTTTGGTGATGAAATGGGTTTTCCGCCCCAGTGGTCTGTTTTAGATGAGATTCAAGAACGACAGGTGTTGCAAGAAGCCGTCTCAAATATGTTCTATGAAAAAAACTCTAAGGTAATGGCTGAAGCAATTAGGTTGGCTGAAGATTCCTCTGTTGTACCACTATTAGAGACAATAAATTCCATTAGAAAGTTTGCTTATGATTTAATTAGACAAACAAACCGAAGTGCTTGGGATTGGGGAGTTCCATTAAAAACTTTATCGAAAACAAATTTGCAGAAAGCAATTGATAGGTTTGCCTTAGAGACGTCTTCTATTAATGGACAGTTACAGTCAATACCAAAAGATGTTAAACGAGCGGAGGAAGGTGATTGGAGAGAATTTTTAAAAAGGGGGTTGCCAGCAGGAATATTCAATGGCACTAATACTTATTCTTCGAAACCAATAGAACCTAACCTTATTCATGGATTGCAGCCAATAGTAGACCATGCATGTGCCGTTATCGTGAACCGAGTGTATGCAAAAAACAAAGGTATCTTTGAATTGATGGAGTTGTTTAATACAAGTTGGTCAGGAATTAAGCACAAAAAAGGACTATATTTATTTGAGGATATAACACATTACTTAATATCAATTTTCAAATACGTTAGTTTAAAAGAAGTAGCGTATCGGCTGGACAGCAAAATCGACCATCTTCTTATCGATGAGTTTCAAGATACATCCATTCCCCAGTGGGAAATTATGAAAGAGATTGTTGATGAGATTCAATGTCTCCCTGGTAGATCTCTTTTCTTTGTCGGTGATCCAAAACAAAGTTTGTATGGGTTTCGTGGAGGAGAGCCACAGTTATTAAGGAGTTTGCCAAAAAAACTTGGCTTAGAAAAACCAGAACGTCTTCCAACAAGTTACCGTTGTTCCAAACCAGTGCTTGATTTAGTAAACACAGTATTTATGAATGCTGAGAAATCCCAATTACTTTCAGATCGATCACTTGAGGGAGTAAAAGAGTGGAAAAGCAGTTTTTCCAAACACATTTCCGCACATGATGAGCGACAGGGCTTTGCGGCGGTTTATACGACAGATGTAGACAATGACAGAAAACCTAAACTGGAATATACGGTGAAAAAGGTTGCAGAGATTGTTCGTGATTTGTATTCCAAAAACAAAAACATGTCAATCGGTGTATTAGTGCGAAAAAACACTGGTCAACAAATTCAACGAATCGTGCATGCCTTGAAATCGCATCCAACTAATCCTGTAATGGCATCTGAGCATAAAGGCAATCCTTTGACAGATTCGTCTCAAGTTACTGTAGTTCTTTCTGCTTTACTGTTAGCGGATCATCCTGGAGACACAGCTTCTTTGTTTCATGTTTCTACTTCTCCACTTGGCACAGCACTTGGATTGAAAGTTACATGGAATTCAAAAGATGCATTTGTGCTAAGTAGTTCGCTGCGAGAACAGTTACTTAAGGAAGGATACGCTAATGTTGTATGTGATTTAGCTAAACCACTATTTGCTAGTGCATCAAAGCGAGACAAGATGAGATTGTGGCAGTTAATTGAACTTGCTGAGGCATATTCAACGAAAAGTACGTTGCGTGCATCTGATTTTGTTGAATATGTGAGAAAGATGCCAGTTGCAGACCCAGCAACTTCAAATGTGCAAGTAATGACAGTTCATGCTTCGAAAGGGCTCGGATTTGATGCCGTTGTCGTATGCGATTTAAACGAACCACTGTGGAAAAATCCAAAACTATTAACTCTTACCGAAGAAATATGTGCACCGCCAGCTCGGGTGAGCGTATATGAGAACGAATCTTTTAACAAAATAATTCCAAAACAAGAAACAATGTGGAATCAATGCAAATCGGTACAAGTGCAGGAGTCGCTTTCGCTACTTTATGTTGCAATGACTCGCGCGAAACACGCAGTACATCTTGTTATCCCACCAAGACCAAAAAATGATAATGCAAAATCGTACAGTAAACCAACAAGCAAAGTCGTCGATCGTTTTCTTAGGCAAGTGCTTGACATTGACGAACATCTAGCACCAAATGAAGTTGTTTGGGAATCTGACTTCAATAATAAAAAATGGTATCAAGCCGTGAGTGCAAGTGCAGAAGAAGATGAGAGTGTGCGTTCGAAAAAACTTTTATGGGCAAAAACTAAAAATAGACATCGTGCAATCGCTAAAGCGTCGCCTTCAAGTTTAGAGGGTGGCGGTAAAACCAGGGTGAGCGAACGATTTAAAGGAGGAACTAATAGTGCGTTTGATTGGGGAACCATTGTGCATAAATGGTTTGAAGATATCGAGTGGTTAGATGGGAATGTTCCAACTGTGGACGAACTAGTTACATCTGCACCATGCGAGGAAGCGGGTCGGCTTGGAAAAGAACAACTTGAACAAGCAGCTTCAAAATGTAATCAAGCGTTGCAATTCAAAAAGGTTCAAGAGTTGTTGACTAAACCAGATGATGATGTTTCGGTGTACCGTGAGCAAGAGTTTGTACTTCGGGTTGAAAAAGGAACGAAGTTTGCGGAAGTTGAAATAAAAGAAACGACCGATATTCGGGGCACAATTGACCGCCTTGTTGTTCACAGAGATGAAAAAGGTACGCCTATCCATGCTGAAATCATCGATTGGAAATCGGATACCTTTGTGGAAAACGAACTTCAATGTAAGATTGAAAATTATGCTCCACAACTTGCAACGTATCGGCTTGCAGCAGCAAAATTAATTGGGGTTGACGTGAAGGATGTCACAGCGTGTTTAGCCTTTACTATGGCTGGACACATTGAAATTATCACTGAAAAAGCTGGCGTTACGTTGCCGTAAGCGCTGTTTTTGCAAAAAATAATTCTATCTCAATAATGGGCTTGCTACGAGTTGGATGTGTTGGTATCCTTTACTATTCAATTGAGAATGAGTCTCATTCAGAACCTAGACATATAACACATGACCTTAATTAGCCCAACAATAGAACATGAATGCATTCCGCTTTCGCAGCTCAGTGAGCATGAGAAGGCTGTTGTGCACGTGACAGAATTGGATGCTGACGAACGCGAAGTACTTGCTGCGATGGGGTTGTATGAAGATGCATCATTTGAACTTTGTCAACAAGGACAGCCATGCATTATCCAAGTTGAAGCAACTCGACTTGGTCTTTCAAAAGAAATTACGAGCAGAATAATGGTTCGACGTTGCGGCGTTTGTAACTAAGCGATTCATTTAATGTCATCACCTGATTCGCAACCAAGTGCTGCCAACTCTATTTTACTTTTGGGAAACCCCAATGTGGGTAAAACTACTCTGTTTAATCGCCTTTGTGGTTTGCGGAGTGCAACAGCAAATTTTCCTGGCAGCACAGTAGAGGCAAGAAGGGGAACCTGCAGTTCGGGAGATATTAAACGAACTTTCACCGATCTTCCCGGCATTTATAGTTTAAATGCAAAGGATGAACTTTCAGGTGTTTGCAGGCAAGCACTCGATGGAGTAGATTGCGATAAACCTGATGCAGTCATCGTAGTTGTAGATGCAACAAATTTGCGACGTAATCTTACGATTGTTAATGAAGTTTTGCACCATGGAGTTCCCTGTGTTATTGCATTATCGATGGTTGATATTGCCCAAAAATCTGGATTGACCATAAACACAGAAAAATTTGGAGAAAAACTTGGGTGCAAAGTGGTTGCAGTACACCCTCGAACAGGGAAAGGCGCATCAGAACTTCACAACGCGCTTGATAAACCAATTTGCTCTTCAGTTTCGCTTCCACAAATTGAAGATTATAAATCAGTCAATTCATGGGCAAATGAAATAGTCGCTTCTAGTGTAGGTGGAGAACTTGCAACAGGAACATTTACTGACCGTGTTGACAAAGCATTCACCCACCCGATTCTTGGGCTGATTGTTTTCGCTGCGGTGATGGCTGGATTGTTCTGGACAATTTTTACACTCGCTGCTTTTCCAATGGACATAGTTGAAGCGTTATTTGGGCACGTTGGCACATTTGTTGGTGGGGTACTTCCGGAAGGCGATCTTCACGACATGGTTGTCGATGGTGTTATTGGTGGTGTTGCTGGGACAGTCGTATTCTTGCCACAAATTTGTATTTTGTTTTTCCTAATAAGTTTACTTGAAGACACTGGTTACTTAGCAAGAGCAGCATTTGTGATGGATAGGTTACTAAGAAAATTTGGACTTCCGGGGCAATCGTTCGTGCCATTCTTATCAGCTCACGCGTGTGCAATTCCAGCAATTATGGCTGCAAGAATTGTGCCAGATCGTCGGGATAGAATTGCAACAATATTAGTTGCTCCATTTTTTAGCTGTGCAGCTAGATTGCCTGTTTATGTGTTGTTGGTCGGATTACTTTTTGCAGATTCACCGTTTCTTGCTGGGCTAGCATTTTTTGGATGTTATGTTCTGGGTGCATTAGCAGCACTTTTCACAGCGCTTATTGTTAGAAAAACAGTTGTTCCAGGTAAATCGCGTCCAATGATGTTGGAATTGCCAACATATAAATTACCTTCCATAAGAACGGCATTCTTAACCACAGTTGACCGTGCTTGGATATTTATAAAAAATGCAGGCACAGTTATTCTTGCAATAGTAATTATTCTTTGGTGGCTATCAGCATATCCCAAAGTGGGCACTACTAAAGGTGTGCTTGCATTAAGAGAACAAGCAATAATGGTTACTCAAACAGAAGAATCAGAACGTCTGCTAAGCGAAGCGGACTCAATGGAATATTCGCAACAGTTATCAGGAAGTTTTGCTGGAAAAATTGGTAAATTTGTACAGCCAGTATTTTCACCCCTTGGGTACGACTGGAAGTTGACAGTTGGAGTGATGACCAGTTTTGCAGCAAGAGAAGTATTTGTTTCTACACTTGCAGTTTTAACAGCTGGTGATGATGACCCCGAGAACGAAGGTGTGCTAGAGAAAATAGAAAATGCAAAACGTGATGATGGTACTCCAGTATTTACTTTACCAACAGCAGCAAGCTTACTTGTTTTCTTTGTCCTTGCTATGCAGTGCTTGCCAACCATAGTAGTCACCAAACGCGAGACTGGATCGTGGAATTGGTCGCTATTGCAACTCGGGTACATGACCATTCTTGCATGGGGCACATCATTTATCACCTATACAATTGTTTCGATGGTCATGTGATGCCATTTACTTCTTGGCAATTTTGGATTGTGACGATTGTTGGCTTATTTGCGTTTTGGATTCTTGCCCGCCCATTCTTCCCTCGGTGGAAAAAAAGTTCATGCTGTAGCAATGCTGTCAAACCAAAGAAAACCAAACTTACAGTCAAAGGAAAGTGACAGTCATGCGACTGTCACTTCGTTCGAATCTGGAAGTAATTAGAAGGATTGCCAAACCAGCAATTCCACCCCACATGCCCCAGCCGAGCATCTTTGCGATTGCGGGCCACTCATTACCGCTAGCTGCAGAGGCAAATGTCATAAGAGTGAGCGAGTAGCCAAGTCGCCCAAACAAACTTTGAAGCGATAGGAATGTAGCACGTTTTGATGCAGGAACATTTGGAGCAATAGCAACATTCAATGGAGCCGTACTTAGTGCTCTTGGGCAACTTCTAAGTAAAGTTGCAACAGCTGCGGGGATAGATACAAAAAAATGCATAATCGCCATCATTGTAATTTGTAAGCCCGCAGCAGAAAAGAGTATTGCATTTGTGCCGATATTGTTCTTGATACGAATAGATCGAGATGCAATCCATGAAGCAACAAGCATTGTTAAAGTTAAATGCACGCTCGACAATAGTGGCGTTGCTTTTAATGCGTTGTACTCCTTTGCAAGTTCCTTCACGTATGGCTGGTAAAACTCATATGGAATATGATTGATGACAATCAGAAAAACAGCAAAAATAGATAACCACAGTAACCGTTTATTTTGAAGCAATCCAAAACACGAAGAGATTTGTTTGAAGAAATTTAAACAATCTTCTTTGCTGTGTTTGGCTGGTTCTTTGAATCGAACAGCAATTATCAATAATCCAATTCCACCAATAAGCGATAGAACATACGCTCCTCGAAAGTCTGGAATTGCGGCAACACCACCAAGAACGGCTGCCGTAGCCGTACCGAGAAAATTGAATTTCAGGGCTTTTGCTTCATAAGGACCATATGACTCTTCCTCACCTAGCGCTTGAGTTGTTTCCAAGAGAAGACTTGTGTCGGTTCCACTGTTAAAGGCGATACCTGCAGCTAGGAATATTTGAGCGACCATAAATTGTTCAAACGTGTTAGCGAAAATAAATGATGCATATGCTATGCAAAGAAAAATACTAGCAGTTATCAACGTTATCTTTCGGCCAAATGTATCACTGAACCATCCCGATGGAACTTCAATCACAACTACACTTGCAAAATAGATTGATGCTAAATATAACACCTCCGCCAAATCTAACTTGCTGTTAAAAAACAGAAAGTAAACTGGGAGCCAGAAATAGGCGTGGAATAAACCAACATACCAAGGGTATAAGCGTAGATTCCGTTGGAGTTTTCTTTTCATGAGTTGTCGACTGGAATGGCTCTTTTATGTTCAATGGGTTTTGGAACAAATTGTTCCTTGAGTTGTACTTTGCGATGCAGAGTCCCGCCTTTTTCGGCTTTATAAACAAATTCTACATGGCCAAAACCGCTGATGATAAATTGAAAAAGGGTACTGTCTTTTCCTCTAATACCACTGTTGACGAGAATCTTTTGTGGGTGTTCAGATTCAATTTCGGTAAGCTTTGTCGTTTTTTGCAGTGATCGGACAGTGCCAGAGGTAGCAACATTATTTGTTCCAGATGTTTTGCAGTCAATCACGTCTGGAGAACCGATATGATGTCTGGCTGCCATTGCAGTGCGAGAAGGAATAATTTTATCGTTGTCAACTTCAATGGTTACTTTCCATAGTTGATTTCCTATCTTCTTGACATCAAGTGAACCCCACTTAAGAAGCGGCATTTCGTCAGCATGGAACATAGTGAATGCAAAGTTTCTATGGCAACCTTCTTGAAGCATCCATGGTGGAGTAACGCGACTGGAATATTTAGTGGTGCCTCCAACCATCACCTTCCCATATGTTGGATGGTCAACTTCGTGATATGGAACAAAGACATCTTCGAACTGTAATAGATCTCTAAACTGTGTACGCTCTTCTTTAGAAGGGTTATTATCTTTCGCATACATTCGTTTGTCGGTCCAAAGTTCATTTGTAAAACTAACTATGCCAAGTGTTTCGTACGTAAAACCATCTTCACCACCATGAACGGTATACAGATCCCTGTAAGCAATCATCGGTTCGTAAAAAGGTAGCATTTCTGCACCTTTATTTGCAATCTCAGTATGAACATTAGAATCAGATCGAGGATATTTCATATAGGACGCGCTAGGTCCCTGAAGAATCATGCCACCAGCGTTGTGATAACTTTGACAGGCAGCGACATTGGGATGGTCAAGTAAAAATTCTCCAATTGCTCTTGTTTCTGGCAAACTAAAAGGATAATCCGTCGCACCATATTGAATCCATTCTGGTTGCCAATCAGCTGGCCAGTTTCGGTTTGGATCGTACCCGCCAATTCCATCTTCATTTACTCTACCGTCATCGTCATTGTCAATGCCTTCTTCACCAAGGCGTGACCATCCTCCAGGAGGATCGTCTTCAGCAACTCGAGCAAAGAATCGAGGGTCGTCCTCATCAATTTCGTAACGTCCAAGTTCATCTTTTATCCACATTGAGGTGATATGCCCATCACCATCAAGGTCATCTGGGCCATCTTCGTCAAGCAACCCATCGTGGTCGTTATCAACTGGTCGAATCCCGCCACGCAGATAGTGTGGATTAGCTGGTTGATGAAACCAAACTTCTCTGCCGTCTGGATTTTCCATTGGAACAAAATAGAAAGAGCGTTCGTCAACTAGTTCGGTAATACGATCAATGACGCCGTAACTCTTACATAAATACCAAATTGAATATAGCACGGTTTCAGCAGCTTGGATTTCATTTCCGTGAATGTTTCCATCGATGAACATTGCGGTTTTATCACGGTCGCCACCAGTTGCAGGGTTATTAAGTGTAATGAGCCAAAGATCTCTACCACCAACACTTTTACCGATAGATTCAATCGATAGAAGTTCAGGATATGCTTCAACTAAGTCATGCAACGCTTTTGTCATTTCGGCATAGTCATACCAATGGTCAAACCGTAAATTGACTTTTGAAGGATAGGGAGCTTGAGCAAATGAATTGGATGTTGCAACGAGTAGTATTATTGTCAAAAGAAATCGAATCATGCATCACCTCCTTTTGTTTCTTTAAGTGTAATTGGGATAGTTTTGCTTCCAAACTTTTCACTGAAGAGAGTGATGTTTACATTTTCACTCGGATTTACCTGAAGGATCCATTTGAACCATGTTCTTGAGCCACTTCCAGTCAGTGCCCAAATACGATTTACCTTTTGCCCCGAGACAATTGTGTCGTTTGGCACATCAAGCCGTACAACGAATGGTCTGGCACGTTTGTTTCTCTTTGCCATTGCCGTTCCTGTTGGAAACCATCCATCGTTGATGACAGCAATTTTTATTTCCCAAAGACTGTTGCTAAGTTTTTTCACGATTGGTGAACTAAATCGAACTTTTGGAAGTTTGCTTGCGATGTCAACAATGAATTTTGCTTGTTTTTCAGTGATAGAATCAATTTCACTTGTTGGAGGTAATGTTTGGAAGTATGGAACCCAGCCTCCGATTTCAACAGTTCCAAGTTGAGGGTGGTCAAAAGGTGTCCACTCGATAAAACCTTTGCCTTCACGATGTGTATCACTGTATTCCAGCCATTTAGCATCACCGGAACTGGATTTTTTTTCACCCTTGCCTTTTGTTACTCTCCGAACTTGAATACCCGACATTTTTGCGTACTTTTCAATATCTTCGGGAGTGATACTCTGCATCATCTCATCAGTTACTGGAAAACCAGCTGCTTCTGCGGCAACGAGCATTTCGTCAAGTGTTTCTTGGGAAATATCTCCTACACCAGATGGAGTTAAATTTGAATCGTTTACTGAATCGGCCTGCTTCTCATTGGAAGTATTAGGCTGTATTCCGCTAGACGGACGACCACCACCGTGTCCACCACCACGACCAGTTCCACCAAATCGGTCCTGCATCGATTCGCGAAATGAAGCTCGTTCATCATCATTTAATTCTCCATCGCCATCAGAATCAAATTCAGCAATCATTGCTTCTCGATCAAAACCACCCCGTCCACCCTGACCACGCCCGCTACCACGTGGTGAGTCCACACTTTCGCGAGTCGTTTCTTCTGGTTTACCTTCAGCCACATTTTCAATTGATGGTCTTGTCCAAAGAGGAGTAGAGAAAGAAGGAACACCATACTGAGCATACGCCCAAGCAACGAAACTACCATCCCAGTTGGGCTGATTCACGTCTTTGATATCAGTGAGTTCTACAAACTTTTCGCTTACTAACTTGTAAAGTTCAACGTCATCTCCAGCAAGTTTTTTTGGCGCTCCAGCCGGATCCTTACCACTTTCAGCAAATGGCTTTGAGAGAGTGTCGTGTTGACCGTAGACAATGATGGACGCAATTTCTTGATGGTTTAGAACAAAATCAGCAAGCGCTTTCGATTCACTTTCAGAAAGTTGCCAATGACCGGCGCCATCGCTGTGTTCCTTGTAACCATGCATAAAGTTTTTGTTTAGATCAACACCGCCTATAGAATCTTCGTTGTACTTGCCATCACCATCATTATCTATGCCTTCGGAGTACAGAACAAATGAAGCAACTTGTCCTTTTAATGGTTTCGGCTCAATGTTTAGTCTGGGTTCTTCGGAGTCAGCAAGGTGAGTTGCTTTTTCTAAATCAGGGACACGCATTATTGTAATGAAACCATCTCCATTGAGGTCTTCCATCCCATCTTCATCATATATTCCATCGTGGTCGTTATCTGAAGGAGTAATGTTTCGACGCTGTTCAGTTTTAACTTCATTGAAGTAAAAACTTGCAGCGTCTGGGTTTACTTGTGGAATGATGTACAACTTATGTGTTTCAAGCAATGATTTTGTTTCTTCTGGCTCCATTGAGAGTAACGTGTCGACCATATCGATTGCAACTTCAGTTCCAATAAGATGTTCTCCATCGATACCAGCAACGATAAGAACTGCAGAACGGTTCTCGGTTGGCGTGGCACCTTCTTTTGCAACTTCGATACATTGAATAGGTAGACCACCACCGGAGTAGCCAATCGTTGTTGTTGTGATATGGGCATTCGCGCCAAGTGTTTCTACTTGTTCAGCTATCTCAACTGGAGTACGCCACTTTCGTTCTGTTTGAGAAGGTAATTCTTGCAAAGCAAACAGTGTGGATGTAATTAAATATATTCCAATCATTTAGGTTCCTCTGAGTCGTGTTACGCGATTGATGTGGTAAATAGTATAGACCCAATTCTATATGAGCCCCATGCGGCAAGTATCCCAATGACATTACTTAGCAAGATGTACATTAGTGCTTGTCGCAATCGTCCATCTTCAAAGAGTTCAAATGTATCAAGTGCAAATGTAGAAAAAGTTGTGAACCCACCTAAAAGTCCAACAATTAATAGTAAGCGTAGAAATTCTCTATGTTGCGAAAGAGGTCCGATGAGAATTGCTGTCACAAGCCCAATCAAGGCACACCCAATTATGTTTACGAGCAGGGTTCCCAATGGAAAACCCGAAGGGTTCCATGACTGCCCGATGTTAGCAATAAGATAACGAAGCACAGCGCCTGTCCCACCGCCAACTCCAATTGCAATAAACGTTGAAATTTCCATAAACGCGCCCGGCAGGATTCGAACCTGCGACCTCCGCTTTAGGAAAGCGATGCTCTATCCATCTGAGCTACGAGCGCTAAGTTGAGGATTATAGGGTCTTGTACAGGTGTGCCCATCACACATGTATCAGACTCTAAAGTTCTTCTTCGCGTAATCGAATGACGATTTCGCGAACAGCACGCATGACCCGACTTTTTGCATGGCGAACAGACTCGGGAGTCATACTTAATCGCTCAGCAGTTCTTGTCGCACTCATGCCTCTTCGCCCATAGAGTTCAAATGCTTCCCATGTTTTTGGTTCAAATTTTGGTCTGGCTTCTGTCATGGCTTCAGAAAGCAAATGTTCCGCCCACTCGCGGTCAAACACAACTTCTAAATCATCGCGGTGATCTTCTGCAACATTCATTCCGTGGGTGTCAAGATTGCCCTCACGTTTTTTGCGGTATCGTTGTCGAATTGCATTAAGAGTTATTCTTTTGAGATATCCACGGAATCGCCCCTTACTAGGATCATATTCAAACCGATCAGCAACTTTGAAAAAGTTGAACAAGACGGTTTGCATTATGTCATCAGCTTCACTGCTTGGCAGGCCCGCATTTCTGGCAAACCCACAAATGATTGGACCATAGCGATCGACGAATATTCCCCATCCCATCTCTCTGTTGACGGTTTCATCTGATTTCAATTGAAGCAGAAGATCCATGTTTGTTTCGTAGCGGCCATTTACGGTTCGAACAAGTGTTGGAACTTCGTCACCCGAGTCCTGCATTGGAACTTCGTCAAGTTCCTTTACCATAGCTTCATCTAGATTATTAGATTCGCTTCCGATTCGCACAAGAAACTTCCATGGTCCAACTTGAACTAAGTCATCTCTTTGTAGTTGCACTTCTTCTCCAGATTCCATCCGAATCGTATTGAGATAAGTTCCACTTCTGCTATCCAAATCCTTCAAGAGCCATCGATCATTCTTAAATACAAGTTTTGCGTGTTTTCGCGAAATATATCGATTTGTGAGTTGGAATGAGCACTCAGGACTCCGTCCAAGAATAACTTCATCAGATGGCAGGGCACTAATTGGTGGTAGTTCCTTACCATGAATTTGATTTAAGAGAAGTCGGTTTTGTTGTTCGTTTGTATCTGACACAGTGAGATTATTCTATAAAAGGGCAGCTTCTGCATCCAATTTAACTAGATTGTAGATTTTTTACTACGCCATACCGTATTTCGGTGCTATTGTAGTACTAATTACAGGGACCTTGGCTCGAATTGATTTAAACTCCATTCTACTATGACAAGCAACGATTATCCAACAGACCCAAACGCCGAAACCATTGGTTTACCAAGTGATGATTCCGGAAAGGGGAGTGTTCCAGAGCCTGGCAAGTTTGTAACTTCTGGGATGCCTTCTGAAATAGGTCGATATAAAATTCTTGGAATTATTGCAAGTGGTGGCATGGGTGTCGTGTACGAGGCGATGCAAGAAGCACCTCGAAGACGTGTTGGGTTGAAAATTATCAAAGCGGGTGCAGCAAGCGAGATGGCATTGCGCAGATTTCATTTTGAATCACAAACGCTTGCTAAATTGAGCCATCCTAATATTGCTCAGGTTTATGAAGCTGGTACTTGGGAAAGCGAAAATGGAGAAGTTCCATTTTTCGCTATGGAATATATTTCCGGAGCGCGTGGCATTGTTTCTTATGTTGAAAAGAAGAACCTTTCTATTCGGGATCGCCTAGAACTTTTTGCAAAAGTCTGTGATGCCGTACACCACGCTCATCAAAAGGGGATTATTCACCGTGACTTAAAACCAGACAATATTTTAGTAGATACAAATGGCGAGGCAAAAATTATTGACTTTGGTGTTGCTCGTGCTACTGATGCCGATCTTGCAGTAACAACGATGCAGACAACGATGGGGCAACTTATTGGAACGTTGCAGTATATGAGTCCTGAACAGTGTGATGCGGACCCAGATCGCATTGATACTAGAAGTGACGTGTATGCACTAGGAGTGATTTTATTCCAATTGCTTTCTGGAAAACTTCCATACGATTTACGTCGTCAAGCAATTCACGAAGCAGTCCGTATTATTAAAGAGCAACGTCCAATTTCTATGTCAACAGTAAGCACGACTTTGCGTGGGGATGTTGACACAATAGCATTGAAGGCGATGGAAAAAGATAGTGATCGAAGATATCAATCAGCAGCTGAACTTGCCACCGACATTAATCACTTCTTAAACAACGAACCAATTATTGCTCGTCCACTAAGCATTGGTTACCAAGTGCATCTCTTTACGAAAAAATATAAACGAACATGCGCAGCAGTAATCTTGCTTGCTATTTCAATTGTTCTTGGAACTATTGGAACAACTTGGGGAATGGTTGAAGCGAATCGTCAAGAAGCAATTGCAACAAAACAGCGTGATATAGCAGAAGAGAGATATGAAGCAATTTTGGATATCTCTCGTGATGTTATAGGAGACTTTTACGCAGGAATTGTTAGGTTAAATGCAGCGATGGATGTTCGAAGATTGGTTCTCGATTCATCTATGGGACACATTGAAGATTTAGAGAAAACTGCAGGTCAGACCGAAAAAATTCAAGCAGCTAAAGCGAAAACATATTTTTTGAATGGGGAATATTATGCCAGTCTTACTGGAGCAAATCTTGGGAATATTTCTCAGTCAAGGAAGAACCACAAGCAAGCAGAAAAATTATATGTAGAACTTATAAATAATGGAAACACGAAATACAACTATAACCTTGCACAGGTGTATGGAAAATTAGCACATCTGAGTAGGATTGAAGAGGAGTATGGCGATAGTTTGATTTTTCTAGATAAAGCGGAAAGTACACTTGCAATCTTATTAGAAGATTTTCCAGATCATAAAATCGCCAAGCGCTTTGATAGCAGCATTAGGTTAACAAATGTTGATGTTCTCGGTAAACTTGGACGCCATGATGAGGTACGACAAAAACTTGATGACCTTGTTGCGTACCGAAAGAAAATAGCATCTGAATCTCCCAATCAATTTGATTTGCAACGTGATTACGCAAATATATTGCTCCGAATTGCATCGATGCACCTTAAAGATGGAGAATTCGCTGACTCGATTAAGCAGAATGAAGCTGCACTCAAAGTATTCACTTCACTTGTTGAAAAGCAACCAGAGAATTCTTGGGCGCTACGGGATTTAGCTTGGGGAAATTATTTCTTGGGTGAAGCGTATATCCTCGGTGATCAGCAAAACACAGGGCTCGAGACTCTTGAAGCAGGGCTCCTTATCATCCAGAATCGATGTGTCGGTGATCCGACCAATTCTCGTGCTCGGGATGACATTCCTCTTTATTTGGGTAGCTACGTCTCGAAGTGTGGAGAACTCGGTGAAGAAAACCGTGCCAAAGAGAGTTGTTATGGCGTCTTGTTGGTCCTACAGCCAGTTGTGGAAGACAATCCAGAAAACTATGCACTCGCTGAAATATATGGAAAAGTGAAGGAAATTCACGATGATATTGGTCAAGTTGCAACTGTTGAGTAGCTTATAAGCCGTTTTTTGGGCTAAATAATAGAGTTTTAAGTTTTTTTAAGGGAAATTGGTTCACATTTTGGTGTGTTCTGGATAGTAGGTAGTATCAAGTGAAAAAAACAAACAAAAACAGAACCTAGTATAAACAAGCTCGTATCACTAAAAACTTCTCTATTTAATCTCCTCTCCTAAACTCTCTCTTAATTCTCCCCTCTCTCTCCCCCCAAAAACTCCTAAGAAGGAGATACACTCCCCTCGGTCCAAACCGTGGGGAGTTTTCTTATGATTGTTCTTGAAACTGACTCTTGAGAGAACGAATCCCTGGCTCCTCGCCAATGATAGTTAACTGGTCGCCTTTTTCTAAAACTGTGCTCCCACGAGGCACTACCATGTGCCCGCGTCGGTGGACGAGTGCAACGAGGCAATCCTCAGGAAAGCCCAATTGGCTTATAGGTAAATCTATAAGTGATTCCGCTGCCATGCCAACGTCAAGTGACAACGACATAAATCGATCTTCACGAAGGAGTATTTCTTTCATCTCTTGAGTAGTCTTTGCGTTTAGCCAGAGTTCCATGAACCCTTTCTTATCAACATGACCTGCAAGTTGCGCAAGTAGTCGAAGGTGTTGCGAAGGGTCGTCTTCAGGGCTGACCAAAAAGAAGATGGCATGGATTGATCCCTCTTCATGGTGTCCACCAAACGCATCTCCAATATCAATTGTAATGCCATCGTTGCTTCTTGCGATAACCATGATTGATTGGGTGATGCCCGGCAAGCGTAAGTGTGGAAGTGCGACTCCTCCAGTAACAGGTGTTGCACCAACACGAGTTCCGTGTAAGAAACCCTCTGACAACGCTGTTGCAGTTGTTGGCAATAAAGCGGACAACTCATCAGATGCTCTAGCTACTATATCTTCAAAAGTCGTATTTTGAGGTGAATCAACAACTCGTGCTTTAGCAACAATTTCATCAAATGGATCGTGCGCTCTCAACCCTTTTTCTTTGAGAATTTCTCGAAGTTCAGTATCAAGGGCGCCAAATCTTTTTCTTCCAAGGCGCTCAAAGATATGATAAATCGCACCATAGCGTTCCACGCGTTTTCTTGCATACAAGAAATACCAAAATACTCCAGCAACTACGATGCCACCAGAAAAGATGGCAGGTAGCCAGCCCATGATAAAGATTATCGAAATACATGCGGAGGAACCAATGATCTGAAGCCATGGGTAGAAGGGCGCTCTAAAACCTGGATCATAAGAGTTCAGTTTTGTTTCACGCATCACTATTACCGATAGGCAAAGTAGTGCGAACATAAGAAGTTGAAAGGCACTTGCTAACTTCGCAATTTTCAATGGGTCTAAAAACAATATGACTACGATGATTAAGAGGGCAGAAATGATTATCCCAAAAATCGGCGTGCCTTTACCATCAACTTTCCGAAGTGCTTGTGGAAGTAGGTGGTCACGACTCATTGCCAGTGGATAACGTGATGCGCTTAAGATGCCAGCATTCGCGACCGAAAGAAAAGCAAAAATTGCTGCAATTGCCATAACATATGACCCTGTACTTGATCCGGTAATTTCTGCCGCAACCGTTGATACTGGAGTCAAATTGATCTTGCCATTAACAGAGATGAGTCCGTTAGTACCACTTACCCCAACCATAACAATAAGGCCGACAATATAAACAGTGATTGCTGTACCAATAGCTAGAAAGAGACCAAGAGGGAGGTTTCGTTCAGGGTTTTTGATTTCTCCCGCCACACTAATGACCTTCGTGACACCGACGTAGCTGATGAATACTAAGCCTGCAGCTGAAAGAATATTATTTGCTCCTTTATCGAAAAAACCACCGAAGTTGACGGGGCGTATCGATAAGCTGCCAGCAGTTAGGAACCATCCCAACAAAGAAAGCAATATAACAACAAGTACTATTTGGAACGATGTAGTTTTTTTTGCGCCGAGGATGTTTAGTCCACTAAAAAAAACAACTAACCCAAGTGCAATAAAAGTATATATAGTCTCACTTGTTTCAGCGGGTAGGAATATTTGTATATATGCACCCATTCCGACGAGGGCAAATGCTGTTTTGAGCAAAAGTGCCAGCCAAATACCTAGCCCACCAATTGTCCCAACCATTGGACCAAGACTTCGATCAAGAAAATAATATGCTCCGCCAGATCGTGGCATTGCGGTTCCTAATTCAATCTTGCTCAACATTGGAGGAATTAACAATAGCCCTGCGATTAAATAAGCGATAATAACAGCAGGACCTGCCATTTCAGTTGCGAAACTAGGAAGTAGAAAAAACCCACTACTTAGGGTTGCGCCTGTTGCAAGCGCAAAGACTCCAAATAAACCGAGGTGTTTTTTAGTTTTTGGAAATACCGACATGCTGGTTGCCTACATTATGCACATTTTTGACCTAAGCCGTTTTTTGTGCTAATGTGGCTCTGTCATTGCATGAAAATCTAGAAGTTCGTCGAGCTCTTCCTTATCAAGCAAATTCTGGCGTAATGCGCATTCACAGATTGTTTCGCCAGTGGAAAATGCCTCTTTAGCAAGTTTAGCTGCTCTGTCGTAACCAATAACTGGTGCCAAGGCGGTTCCGACCATCAGACTTTGTTCGACAAGCCCCTCTGCGATTTCTTTATTGACTTCAAGCCCTTGAATAAGTTTCTCATCAAGGGTTATTGCAGTTTGGCTTAGGAGCAAAATAGATTCAATTAAACGATCTGCAATTAAGGGCATACATAAGTTAAGTTCCAACAAGGAACCAATGCCGCCACTAGCTGCAGTTGTTATTGAAACATCGTTTCCTACAACTTGGCAAAACACCTGCATTGCAGATTCTGAAATGACTGGGTTCACCTTGCCGGGCATAATTGAGGAACCAGGTTGTACTGCTGGCAAAGAAAGTAGAAATAAACCACATCGAGGTCCTGATCCTAGCCATCGAATGTCATTTGCAATTTTAGAGATGCTTGTTGCAATAGTTTTGAGTTCGCCATGCGCTTCGACGACGCAATCCCTTGTTGCTTGTGCTTCAAAGTGATTGTTAGCTTCAAGAAAGTTAATTCGGGTCGATTTTTTAAGCTCTTTACAAACCATAGAAGCAAATCTTGGATGTGTATTCATTCCAGTCCCAACTGCAGTACCACCAATCGGCATATTTTCAGAAAGTCGCATCATCGCTCGTTCTGCACGAAGAATTCCATAATCAATAGCAGCAACATAACCAGAGAAGATTTGCCCAACTCGAATCGGAGTGGCATCCATGAGATGTGTGCGCCCAATGGTTACAATTTTGTCCCATTTCTTTTCTTTAGCTTTTAAACTCTTTCGCATAGATTTGAGATTTGGAATCAGAGATTTTTTGATGTCGATACACGCTGCAATTTGCATTGCAGTTGGAAAGGTATCGTTTGACGATTGCCCCATGTTGACATGGTCGTTGGGATGAATTGGATCTTTTGCTCCAATTGTTTTTCCCGCATCTCTACAAGCAATATTTGAAATCACTTCGTTAACATTCATGTTGGTGGAAGTTCCAGAACCGGTCTGAAAGATATCGAGTGGAAAATGATCCATCATGCCTTCAGCTCGATCAGGATCGTCAAAAACATCAAGAATTCCATCGCACGCATCTACGATATATCTTGCACGGCGCTGGTCAAGCAACTTGAGTTTGTGATTCACAACTGCAGCCGAACGTTTTAGTAAAGCAAATGCATAAATTAATGAAGGTGGCAGTTTTCTTTCAGAGATTGGAAAATTAAGCAAAGCGCGTTGCGTTGTCGCTCCATATAGAACATGTGACGGAACTTCCATTTCGCCCATGGAGTCACGTTCTATCCGTGTTTTAGTTGTTCGTTTTGCCATTTCGTTTTCTCGTGCTTTATGGATCTTGTTCTTGGTTTGTTGTTGCGTCTACTTGCACTATTCCAAGCAACTCTCGTTGCTCTGGAGTAAGTTGGTCTTTGAATCGTGAAGTAATTTGCTGTCGAATAACTGATGCTGCAGTGGGATCAGCGGTTCTTGCTTGTTCCCAAGCAACAATCCATGGTTCCGGAGCAGATTTTGCATCAGCAGCAGCATCCCAAGCCGATGCTGAAATTGCAGCCTTAAATCGCAAAGCAAGCAGATCCTCATCAACAAGCGACTCTCCAAATACATCAAGGAGTTGCAAAGCGCCAACCCCATCGCCAGAAGAAATCATAAGTGGAACTGCTCTTATTGCAATTGCTTTGCGGGCAGCGAAACTTTTTTCTGTCGCATTTTCCCAAATTGCACTTAAAATTTGGCGTCTCAGTTCATTCATTTCAATCCGCTTGAGCATGTCATCAGCTCGAAGAAGAGAACTTGTGTCAAGTGCTGTTGCAATTGAAAATGCAGCAGCATTCCATGAATCATTTTCTTGGATATATAAATCCATTAGTTGTTTGAACGATTCAATACCAGCGTTTCCTTGTAGTGCATCAAGTGCATACTCGTATAACTCTGGGTTATTTGAACGTTCAATGAGTGGTTGCGCATATCCTGCTGAAGCAAAGCCCTTTGCTACGGCAAGGCGAACCTCTCTGTTTTTGTGTTCAAGTAAGCGGACAAGTCTTTGTTGAACAGTTATGTTGCCGAGCATTGCTTCAAGTGTAATGAGAGATGGACTATCATCTGATCTTCTTGTTTTTTGTACAGTACGAACAATACGTTCTTTTGTTTCGTCTGAAATATTGTTTGAATTAAGTAAGACTATGAGTGTATTTGCAGCAGAATCTACAGGAGAAATTGAAAGTAATGCAATTGTTGGTTCAATAGCTTTAGGATGAGGACGTGTCATGAAAAACAGAAGTTCTTCTTTTATTACTAGGGGATCATTTTCAACTGACAAGGAGTTCGCAACAAACTCTGGCAAGCCAGGCACATTAATTTCTGGCAACAATTTTGCTGCTGCAAATCTGACCGATGGGCTTGGATCTCTTAGTAGATCAACAACAAGTTGTAATTCTTCATCAGTTGCATCTCCATCTCTAAGTAAAACGTCGACCCGTTCTATTCCAAACTTCCGTAATTCTGGAAGTGGATCGCTTAAAACATTAGGTAATTGTTCATGCTGATATTCGGATGAAATAAGTGGCCAGTACAACGAATAGGATTCAAGTAAGCGTGACTTGAGAGAGACAATGGCATCAGAAGCTTCATTTATAGAATCAAACGTCAGGTTTGGCGACGTTTTTGTACCATCATGTGTCCGTGAATTTGTAGCCGGAGGTGCTTCACATCCAATAACAAAGTAACCACTACAAACGACGATTAAAGCTAGAAAAATATGCTGTGACTTCGCATTCATATAGAGTATGTGCAGTGTATTCGATTCTTCACAAATCAAGCGGAATAAGGTGCAACAAGTTCTGGTTTCGGGCATACAATACGCATGTATGAGTAGTTGGCAAGATGCAGAACAGCACGTAGACCGTGCGCTAGAAATGTTTGAGCGTGAGAGGTGGGCAGAAGCTGAAACTGAGCTTAGAAAAGCGCTTGAAATAGATCCAGATCAAGGTGATTGGCACTTTAATCTTGGGCTTACCCTTGAACGAATTGGTCGTGATGGCGAAGCATTGTCTAGTTATGAGCATGCCTCAAGATTACTTGTTGAATCAATTGATCCTCAACTTGCTGCGGGTTCCACCTGTCTTCGCCTAGAAAGATTTGAGGATTCAATTCGATGGATTGAAAAGGTTCTTGCACTTAGTCCATCTGTTGAACCAGCATGGGCAATGCTTATCGATGCAAACGCTGCGGTTGGTAATCATGATGCATCTGAGACAGCGTTTTATATGGCTCAGGATGCGCTAGATGATCCGAGTGCAAACGTGTTCGTTGCTATGAGTGGAAGTTTGCTTTCAAGATCGCTCTTTGATCGAGCTGTGTGGTGTGCAAGAGAAGCGCTTAAAATTGATACACACGTTCCTGGAGGTCGACTTCGACTTGCTAGCGCACTTGTTGCATCTGGGCAGGGACAACAAGCATCTCAAATTCTTCTTCAAGAGTTGAGAGAAGACCCTGGCAATGTCCAAGCATTACTCCTTCACGCAGATGTTCTCGCAGAATCTGGTCGAACAAATGAAGCGTTAATTAAACTTCACCGAGTTTTAGAGTTAGAACCTGCAAATGTGGATGCACATATTCGTGCTGGCAAGTTTGCAATGGAAGAACAGCGATGGGAAGAAGCATTTATTGCTTGGGGTTTAGTTCGGCGACTTGATCCAAATCATCCATCTGCATGTCTTCACCTTGCTCAAACATTGATTGCAATGCACAGGCCGTCAGCAGCAAAGCCACTTCTTCAAGAGTATGTGCAGCGAATGGATGAAAATAAGCCCGTAGAGGAAAAAATATTTATCGCAGAATTATTGCTTGCCTCTGGCGAATCTTCTGTAGCAACGAAATTACTTGAAACATTACGACCCACACTTTCTGATGAAAACCCAGAGAAAGTAAAATGCTTACGTTTACTGGCCTACTCGCTGTTTGTAGCTGGTGACGTTGATGATGGTGCAGCAATCAGCCGTAAAGTTCTCCGTTTTGATCCAAACTGTATTTCTTCGATTCACAACTTGGCCCTTGCTGCAGTGAAAAACAATCGGTATCGGGCAGCGTGGGGTTGGGTTCGTAGGGGGCTTTCTGTTGATCCACTAGATAATGATCTGCGACGGCTTCGCTCCAGATTAATCTGGGAAGGGCTGGCACAGTTTGTTCGAAAGTTATGGGGCTCTAAGGTTTCGCCGAAGTAATTTTTGCCCGTCGCTTACTTACATTGTTCCAGAGGTGAAGGGGAGCAATGCCATATATCGAGCCCGTTTGATTGCTTGAGCAACCATTCGCTGTTCCTTGGCAGATGTTGCTAAGCGCTTGCGCGAATAGATTTTTCCGTTTGGGGTCATTAATCGTCGCAAATCATCAACAGACTTGTAATCGATGTATTTTTTATCTCGATTGTCAGTCTTGAGATACGTTTTTGGTTGGCTTCTGCCGTAATCTTTGCCCATAAAATTTAGACCTTTCGTCGTGGGTACGAATGTAGCCCCATCACTGTATTGGATGAGGCGACGAGAACATGGAATTATACAAAACCTTGCCACTCACGGCAAGCGTTGCATGAGGGATGTATCCTGCACACTTTATGAAACCCTGTATTGGAATAACCGTTGATTACCATGAAAAACGGCATCGTGTTGCCGCAGCGTATTCCAATGCCGTGCAAAAAGCTGGTGGCGTTCCCATTCTTTTACCACCACTTGTGGGTTTAGAATCGCATTTTTTGACAATTTGTGATGGTTTTATTTTTTCTGGGGGTGACGATCCGGCAATGGAATATTGGGGGATAGAGACGCACACTCATGCAATTCCCGTTTCAATAGAAAGACAAACATTTGAATTGTCACTACTAACTCACTTGCAAAAACATCTAGAAGTTCCAGTATTGGGTGTTTGCCTTGGTATGCAGTGGATGGGGTTATTAGCTGGAGGCACGTTGAATCAGCATCTTGAAGAACCATTTGCTACAAATCATAAAGAATCAAGCCATCTTATTTCTGGCTTAATTGGCGAAGGCGTTGTTCATAGTCATCACCATCAAGCTATGAGTTCTGTTGGCTCATTAGATGTAGTGGCTACAGCTGAAGATGGTGTCATCGAAGCCGTACAAGACCCAAATCATCACTGGTACATAGGTGTGCAGTGGCATCCTGAACGAACAGATGACCTACAACTTGGTTTAGGATTATTTTCCCAACTTGTTCAAGCATGTTCTAAGCAAAAGGCAGCAATCCAATGACACTCCCTTCTCCACTACAAGAAACACTCGAGTTGTATGAAGTTAATTTTGAAGTTCAACACGAAGATGTTCAGCGAGCTGGTGCAGCAGAAGGACATTTCCAAGCAAAATTAATCTCGGAGTTTTTACCTTGGGGAGATGGCGGGTGCTCCATCTTGGCAACGACTGGTATCGTTGAATTGGAATACGCGGCATTAAAAAAAACTTCGACGATTTTTGATGCCACCTGCAGGGGCACGATTGAATTAACTGGTGAAGAGAGACTAGAGTGTATCAATCGACTTACTACGCAGAAGTTGCTTGATTTACAAGAAGGCGAATCTAGATTAGCGTTTATTATTAGCAGAAAGGGTGGCGTACTTGCTGATGCAATCATCCATATCTTGGCAGACAGGATTCTCATTGAAATGGATATTACTGTCGTAGAACAAGTATGTAATCACATTACATCCTACATTGTTATGGAAGATGTACATATACAAAATGTGACAAGCACAACACATTGGCTGTGGTGTCTTGGTCCTGAGTCAAAAAAAATAACTACTGAAGAAGGAAGTACATTTGAATTACCTATTGAGTTTTTAGGAATGGATGGCATTGCAATTGCACTACACCCAAGCGAAGTAGTACATGTTTGGGATGAACTAGTTACACAGGGTGTTACGCCAATTGGGTGGCATGCATTGAACATGGCGAGAGTGGAGTTAGGAATACCAATATTCATGATAGATTTTGACACAAGCAATCTGCCACATGAGACGAGCTTGATTCAGAGCAGGGTTAGATTTGACAAGGGTTGTTATTTAGGACAAGAAATAGTTGCACGAATGGAATCACTCGGCCAACCTAAACAACGTCTTGTAAAACTTCAAATGAAAACTGACGATTTGCCTATTGCTGGAGCACAACTGTTTGAAGAGGAGTCTGGAATGAGTACTCCAGTTGGAGTTGTGACATCGAGTGCGATTAGCCCGCTTGGTGGCGGTTTTCCATCTGTAATTGCGATGGTAGGGAAAAAACACGCTGCCCCAAAATCAGATATTTACATGTATGTTGGTTCAACTGTAGTTGCTGCAGTAATTGCAGAACTTCCACCGCTTCCTCAAGATGGATCATCATGACATCATTTCCAAAGCACATTCAGATTACAGAAGTTGGTCCGCGTGATGGATTGCAGAATCAAGCAAAACCTATTTCGACACAAAAGAAAATTGAGTTAATCAATGCGCTGTCACAAACAGGATTAACAACAATCGAAGCGACGGCTTTCGTTCATCCAAAATGGGTTCCTCAACTTTCAGATGCAGATGAAGTATTTGAAGGCATTCAACGAGTTGATGGCGTGAAGTACACGGCTCTTGTACCAAATGAACATGGCTGGACCCGAGCGCTTGCTGCAGGAGTTGATGAAGTTGCGGTTTTAACAGCGTCGACAGAAACTTTTTGTCAACGAAATACGAACACATCAATTGATGGTTCAATCCAACGTCTTATTCCAATTGTAGAGCACGCGTCTGCATGTGGGATTGGTGTTCGAGGATACATAAGTTGTGTAATCGCATGCCCATATGAAGGTCCGACAAATCTATCCGTCGTTAGAACAATTGTGCAGAAGATGTTGGATATGGGTATTTCAACTATCGCACTTGGCGAGACGATTGGCGTGGCGGTTCCAAGTGATATCCGTAGATTGTACGATGCACTCGATGGTGTTTTGAACCCAAGTGATTCAGTATTGCATCTTCACGACACACACGGCAATGCACTTGCGTGTGCAACTGAAGCGATGCGTTGTGGAGTATTACAGTTTGATTCATCCTGTGGAGGCCTAGGGGGCTGTCCATATGCACCTGGAGCCGCAGGAAATCTCGCAACTGAGGACTTAGTTTCTTTCGCACACCAACAAGGAATAAAAACAGGGATTGATTTTGAAAAACTTGTCTCAGCATCCCGAGTCATTGAAAAAGTATTAGATTGCAACTTACGTAGTATTGCTTACCGTACATTCCAAGACGCACAGACTCGTCCAAACGAATAATTACCATTTGATAATACGAGACGATGAACTGTAATCGTGTCGTTCTCTAGAATAACGGCTCTTGGATGGCTCGGAAAACTAAAACATCCAGTATTTATGATGACTCGATTGTTTCTGGTCCAAATTCCAGCGTGGTGTGTGTGACCAGTAATAACGTATTTTGCAGATGGAGCATATCGCTCTACCCAATCTGAGACAAGGTTCGGAAACTTTCGCCAACTATTGAGGACATGAAAAAATGCTGGTATTCCTAACAGGAACATGTGAGGCAATGATGGGCGCTTGTCTTTATGTTTTCCACTCGCTGCTTCATGCGAAGCTTGTTTGACTGCAGCGAGTTGCTCGTCAAAACCATCTCCATTTACTTTGATATATTCTTCTCGAGACTTCTTAATATATTTTGAACGCCAGCTCCAAGGTGCTATTCCCGGAAATGCTGCGTGTCCATGAAACACAAGAACGGATTTATCACAGAGCCAAATATGGTCAATGTCACTCGAAACTGGATCATGGTTTCCACAAATCACAGTAGTTTGAAGACCGTCTTCAGAAGCAAATTTAATCAGGGCATCGGCTTGTTCTCTAGATACTTCAAAAGAAGATAGAGAGTGTTCCTCGGTAGTATCCCCGTTTAGGATTAAGGCATCAAATCCACTAAAGAGATTGCGGAATTTCTGTGCAGTTTTATCTGGTAAAGCGGATTCACAAAAATGAATGTCTGAGAGAATGAGTGTTTTACTCATTTAGGTAGTACCCGGTGTGATTAACCTTTGTTTCCAATATTGATGGAATTTTTTCCTTCACGCTTTGATTGGAACAAGCGTTGGTCTGCTTTCTTGAGAAGTTCGTCTAGATCGGATGAGTCCCACGGGAATGTTGCTAATCCTCCTGAAATTGATAAAACTCCAGTTGCTTCTTCACCAAGTTTTGGGAATCGAGCATTTGCAACTTGTTCTTGGAAGCGTTTTGCAAGCATGTTTACTGTTGTTGGATGGTTTGACCCCGCTTCTCTTGGAGGCTCTGGGTCACAGAATAGTACGGCAAATTCATCGCCTCCAATTCTGCAAACGTGATCTCCACGTCGAATTATTGTGCGCAACAAACGCACTATTTCGCGAATAATTTCGTCTCCAGCATCGTGTCCCCAACAGTCATTGTAATGTTTAAAATTATCGATATCAAAAATCATAATTGTAAGTGGGCGTCGTTCATCTCGAGCAATTTGTAATTCTCTTGCAAAACAAGTTCGTAAAAACCTTCGGTTCCATGCACCCGACAAATCATCCTTGTATGCAAGTAGTTTTAGTTTGCGTTGCCTATGGGCAAGGTCAAGCCAACATGCTGCCCAACGAGAGAGGCGAGTGAGTTCGCTTTCAGTGGAACCTATTGCTACAAGAAGCCCATGTTCTTCATGTCCATAACGAAGTGATGCAATGTTTGCATCTTCTGGAGCCGATGCACGATCATCGATAATCGCACAGAATGACCATCCTGTTTGTTGTTTTAACAAATCAATAAGTACTTCCTTAAAACTTGCGGGGGCATGTATAAGAGCTCTAACTAAATCTATAACGCCAAGGTGAGATGAACCCTTCACAATTTTTGTGCCATCAGAAATTCCAAGTACTTCGTCTAAATCTATTTCGTAATATGGATCTTCAAAATTGGGTTTTGATTTTGCGCTCAATATTTCTGAAGAAAGTTTTGCTGCAGTGGAATCTTTAGGAATCGATCCATCTGCTTGTTCTACACGAGCGCCTGACCCAGCAACAATAATAATTGCACTTGGATCTACTCTACGAAGAGCGTCAAGGTGTTTAGTTGAATGTTCATGAAGCAACTCATCATCAAGTACAACTGCATCTATAAGATCAGATGCACTACATGTCGCAAGTTCGCCAATAACATCGAATAGTGAGTACACACGTCGAACTGGTTGGTCAACGCTTGATACGAATTCTTCATCAAACGACCCCGCAAATACAATTGATCCTCGAGTAGTACGTTCTGTCATTATTCGACGTCCTCTTGAGGCGAAGGATCTAAAAGCATCGAAAGTTCATCTGCATCTATTGATTCTGAGTGGATAATGGGAGGATCTTCAAGCATATCAACGACTGCACCGAAATTTTCATACGATTCTAAACGGCCATCACGTAGTTCAGAGATTCGAACGTGAGGAAGATATTTACGAATCGAATCTACCATTAACTGCGCGTCAAGCATCTTCGAAGTATGGACAAGTAAGAGATGTGGGCTTGGTGAATCTTCACTCCAAGCTTGCGAGTCACCCATCGCTTTTTGTAACAAACATATTTCAGCCATAGCGAGGGATGGATGATGCTCAAATGTTGCGTTTAATTCATATTTTTGCACAACATCCTTGGCTGCATCAATGCGTTCTAGTGGCACCAACACAACACAACTTGTAGAAAGATTGTTGTTTTTATCATTCATAGACTTATCCTAGAATACCCCGTTTTTGATAGAAATCTAGAAAAAACTATCAAATTCTCTTCGTTATCAACGAATACTCGCGATACAGGCATCTGCAATCGCTATTGAGCCGTTAGTAGTAGATAGCGCCATAATTGCTTGTCGCATGACAAGGCGTTGTTGATGATTTTTTAATAATTTGAGAATCGTGTTTCCTGCACAATCCAGATTATGCGATGTTTGGATGTAATCTTTTTCGACAACAACTCCACCAATAGAAGCAAGTTCCATAGCGTTAGTTTTTTGGTGATCATCCTTGTGATAAGGATAGGGAAGAATGATCGCAGGAACAGCGTTGATTGCAAGTTCCGCAATTGTATTTGCACCACCTCTTGTAATAGCAAGATCAGCGACGTTCCACGCGAGACCCATTTCATCTACGAAATCAACAACCTGACAAGGAATATTCAGGTCTTTCCAAGAATCCTTTACACGATCTACATGTTCGGTGCCTGCAATGTGAAGTACTTGCCACCCTAGAAATTGATTTGGATATAGTTTTGCTAATTCTGGAATTAATTCGTTAATAGTTGTTGCGCCCTGAGAAGCTCCAGTAACAAGAAGTGTTAGTCGTTTTGGATCAAGGTTAAATGCTTTATAACTTTTATCTGCATTTGAAGACCCAATCACACATTTCCGAAGTGGAGGTGGGATTCGCGTTGCGTTATGTAAGCCACACTCTACGGTTGATAAGATGGTATCAGCCCATCTAACCGCGAGTCGGTTTGCTTTTCCTGGCGGATTATCTATATTTAATAATACTGTTGGGCACGATTGTTTTTTTGCTGCGAGTAATGCTGGAGCAGCAATATAACCACCTGTTGAAAGTACACAATCAATACTATTTTCTTTGATGAATGCAGATACAATTTTTTCGCTTTTTCTAAATCCATAACAAAAATGAATAAAGTCCTTTGGATTCATGGAAAGTGGTGATGCAGGAAGGGTGAAGCATTCAAATGGTACTTGTGATGTCATCAACAAATCTACACCACGTGTTGAATGTGCAAGAATTGAACGACAGTTTTGCGCATGTAGCGCTTCGGCAACAGCTATTGCTGGTGCAACGTGTCCACCACTTCCACCACCTGCAATTAAGATGTTGGACATGTACGATTGTTTGTTTTTGAGATTGATGGATAGGTCATTTCCATCACTGTATCGTTTTTTCGGTCTATTGCATTGAGCAGTCCAATACAAAATGCAGTTAGCAACCACCCAGTGCCCCCATTACTCAAGAGTGGCAAGGCAATGCCCTTCGTTGGCACAAGTGCCGTTACTACAAGAATATTCATTCCAGCTTGAAAACCTATAGTGATAATAAAACCAAGTGCGATGAGTTGCTCAAAAGTATTTTTTGTCTTGCGAATTACACATACTCCCAAAATTACTAAACCTATATATAAGGATGCAACAGCAACGGCTCCAAAGATTCCAAGTTCCTCGCAGATAACGGAATAAATAAAATCAGTCGTATCTTCAGGGAGATAACCGAATTTATGAATGCCGTTTCCAAGCCCAAGCCCTGAAAGTCCACCGCCCGAAATTGTCGACATCGATTGTAAAATGTGGTATCCCGTATTTTCTGGATCATCAAAAGGATGGAGGTACGCTTGCAAGCGCGCGATTCGATATGGACTCACAACAACAGCGATAATAAACCCACCCACAGCGATTGGTATGAGTGCCGCAAAGTGGATAAATTTTGAACCCGCTGCCAATAAAATTAGACATGAAACGGTACCAATTAGAACAGCTGTACCAAGATCTTCAATGGCAATGAATGCTGTAATTCCACCAATTACAAGCATTGGTGGAACGAATCCCTTCCAAAAGAGTTGGTTATCTTGAATATGCGATGACCCCCACCACGCAATAGCAACCACGAGTGTCCATTTAGCCACTTCACTGGGTTGGAAATTAAATCCGCCGAAATTAATCCATCGACTTGAATAGTTGACTTCACGGCCTATGCCTGGAACGTACACGAACAAAAGAAAAAGCACTGCTAAGGATAGAATCCAGAGAACTAGGGGAATTCGAAAAAACGACTTCTCAAACCAATTAAGCGGAAATCTACTTCCAATGAACATTGCGACTACCGCAAAAAAAGCAAGCATTGTTGGTCTGCTTGTGAGCATGTCGTGGAATGTGGGGGGATCTACTGAAACCTGCATGCCAGCGGAGTTCACCATCACAACACCAAGCATGAGTAGGGTAATTGAAATGACGATGATGCCTTGACCAGCTCGCATATTTGTTGACTATCGACCGTATTGACAATAAAACCGCACAATCTGATGTTGTTTCGGTCATACTACGCCGTTGCAAATGTCAAACTCCGTTGAACAACATATTGAAGAGCGATCCATTTTTCTCGAGACCTTTGGGTGTCAGATGAATGAACTAGACAGCGAACTCGTGCAGGGCCAACTTTTTTCATTGGGATATTCATTTTGCGACAGTCGAAGTGATGCAGATGTTATTTTGTTTAATACGTGCTCAGTTCGTGAGCAAGCAGAGAACAAGGTGTTGAGCCGAATTGGTGAACTTGGCGTTGAAATAACCGAAGGTCGTCAAGTAGTCATAGGTATGCTTGGATGTTTACCAGAGCGTGAAGGAAAACGGCTTCTTGGGAAATATCCTCAGATAGCTTTTATTTGTGGCCCAAGTGAACTTGATCGTCTGCCATCGATATTACAACAGGCAGTGCTCGGCGAAAAAATGAGCACGGCGGATCGAGTTGCATTGCAGGGGAATCGCTCTCGACGTCTAGCCGCATTGTCTGCAGCAGATGACACGCTAGAGTTGCTTGATTTGTCAAGAGTGTTCGACCCAGACTTTCGTACATCGACAGGTAGCTCGGCATATGTTCGAATTACTCGTGGGTGCAACAAGTTTTGCACATACTGCGTTGTTCCAAACACGCGTGGTGCAGAAATACACAGACCACCTGATGCTATTGTTGAAGAATGCAGAAGTCTCGCCCAGTCGGGTGCTGTTGAAATTACGTTGTTGGGACAGACGGTCAATCATTATTGTTATACACATAATGTCGCACTAAATAGCGATGGAGAAGAAGTCCCGCAAATTGGTCCAAGTATTACGGCGTTTAGCAAGCCAGTTGATGAGACGCAACGAGTAACGACTTTTGCGAATTTATTACAGCGAATTCATGGTGAGGTTTCCGAAATCGAACGTCTTCGATTTGTCACAAGTTATCCAAAAGATTTTGGAGATGACATTCTTGAAGTGATGAGAGATTGTCCTCGAATTTGTAATTACTTGCATGTTCCAGCGCAATCTGGTTCAAATAGAATTTTAAAAATGATGAATCGCGGTTATACCGTCGAGGAATATCTAGAGTTCATCGAGCGTGCGAGAAAAATTATTCCTGATGTGGAAATAGCAGGGGATATCATTGTTGGATTCCCCACCGAAACCGAAGAGGACTACGAAGCAACATGCGATTTAATTCGCAAGGTTCGTTTCAAAAATAATTTCGTATTTCATTATTCTCCAAGGCCTGGAACGGTTGCGATTGATAGGTTTAAAGATGATGTGTCTAAAGAGGATAAGCGGCGCTGGTTGAATTCAATCCTCGAACTTGGTGGAACAATTAGTGGTGATGTTCATAAAGCGTACGAGGGACAGACGGTAGATGTCTTTGTTGAGCGAATAAGTCCAAAGTCAACGAAGCAGGCACAGGTAGAATTAATGTGGGAATCTGGGCGTGTGCAACTATCTGGAAGAACGCAGGGCGACCTTATTTGTGTTTTTGATGTTGGTTCTGAAGAAGAGGCGAATAAGATGATTGGAACGGTTGTGCACGTTGAGGTGACGAATTCTGGACCATTATTGCTAGAGGGTACTATTTGCTGTAATTACGAGAAATAGCAAGACAACGACATAATAAACCATCATTTTCATTTCTATTCGTCGCAAAAATGTTAATTTAGGCATTTTTTGTGCTGTTTTTTGTTATTTGGTTTAAAAACTCAATGATTCATGTTGACTGGAACATTTATGCTGTTAATCTCTATGGGATTGCAGGAACTAAGTTTCTGCTCTTCCTAGCGGAGAAAGAGATGCCGATACGAAGTTGTGGGAACCAACTTATAAATATCGCGAATATCTTTCAATGTTGGGGAACATGATTGGCTATTTACTCCCAAGTCAGCTCTGGATGGTCAAAAAGCCAGTCACCAACGTACGTTTTACTAGATCTAGTTTTTAATTTTAGAAAGAAAAAGAGGAAGGAAAGCACAATGAAAATTACAACGCTTTCAATGACTATTGCAGCTGGTTCGCTTCTGGCTACTAGTGCAATGGCAGACTACACAGGTCTGAGTTACACAGCCGTAGATAATGGCGATGGAACTTGGACAGCACGTATCTTTGCAGAATTTGATGCAGCAACCGACGAGCTCGATGCTGTATTTGGTGATGCAGAGAATGATTTGCACATTACTTCTACAAATGGATTCTACCAAAATGCTTTTGGTGGTCCTACATCCGCAGACATCAACCCAGCGCTTTATGCCGCATTTCCAAGTTTAGTACTTGACAGTTGGGTGACAATCGGTCTTGAAGATAATGTTGGCAACAACATGCTCAACATCGGCATTGACTGGACAGACTTTGAAGACTTTGGTGACAATATCGCTACTGACAACGGTACATGGTTTGCAACTCCAG